>ERZ773006.379-NODE-379-length-21793-cov-30.6427_pt1 | contig 21793 bp, 17 predicted proteins | sample MGYA00580843_ERZ773006 | MGnify/ENA primary metagenome ERZ773006 (study PRJEB29015, sample SAMEA2738011) | human oral metagenome | biome: human oral; feature: human-associated habitat; material: dental | place: China | collected 2052 ...
CATCCTCAACCACCATCTTGCGCTTCACCTGACAAGAATGTTCAATCAAAGTCTCTGCATGTTCCAGAATGCTCTCTACAGAACCATCTAGCTCCGTTAAGAGAGCCCACAGTTCTGGATCCTCAATCAAGCCATACTTGATAACCTCACCCATCCCTTCAATCAACTCTCTTTTCCCGAGTGTTTCAAGGACAAGCGGGTCAATCAGAACCCCATCTGGTTGGGCAAAGGTACCCACCATATTCTTAGCAAAAGGAGTATTGACCCCCGTCTTTCCACCGATAGAAGAATCAACCTGGGCAGTCAAACTAGTCGGAATCTGAACAAAGTGAATGCCCCGCATATAGGTAGAGGCTACAAAACCAGCCAGATCCCCAACAACACCTCCACCAAGAGCCACAATCCCATCGCTACGAGTTAAACCTTGCTTGACTAGAAATTCATAGACCTTCTGAACAGTGGTTAAATTTTTTCGTTCTTCGCCTTCTAAAAAGTCAAAAACAGCTACCTGAAAACCAGCATCTTCTAGGCTGAGTTTAACCTTCTCTGCATAGAGAGAAGCTACATGGTTGTCGGTTACGATAACCACTTTTTGTGGTTGCCAGAGTTCTCGCAACCATTGACCAGCCTGAGCCAGACAACCTTTTTCAATCTGAATATCATAAGGATGATGCGGAATATCGATTCTGATTTTCATAGTAGGGTCTCCTTTTCACTATTTATATTTTTCTGTTAAGGACTGCCAAATCTCATCTGTCGGCATTTCTTTACCTGTCCACAGTTGAAAAGCTTCAGCAGCTTGATAGAGCAACATTCCTAGACCATTGACAGCTGAATTGCCCTGACTTCTAGCCCATTTCAAAAATGGAGTCTCAAAGGGTTGGTAAATAATATCTGCCACCAATAGAGTTTCTGGTAAGACTATGCTTTCAGGAACTAGGGATGATTTGCCATCCATTCCCACACTAGTCGCATTGACGAGCAGGTCCGACTCGGCAATCCTTGATTGCAGTACAGAAAGATCTTCTAAAGCATACAAGTCCACTTTAAATCCTGTTTGGTCCTGCAACTTGTCTAGGTAAGGTCTTGTTTTTTCCATAGAAACTGAACGAACAAAGACTGAAATCTGACTGGCGCCATCCAAAATAGCCTGAGCCAAAATGGACTTGGCTGCACCACCTGCTCCCAGAATGGTCATTTTCTTATCCGAGATTGTAAAAGAAGGCAAGCTCTTAAAAAATCCCTTGCCATCTGTATTATATCCAATTAACGTTCCGTCTTGATTAACAACTGTGTTGACCGCCCCAATCAAACGAGCCTCATCACTCAACTCATCCAGATAAGGAATCACTTGCTCCTTGTAAGGCATAGACAGGTTGATGCCAAACATCTGGTAACGGCGAATATTGGCGACTGTTTCTGCCAAATCACCCGCTTCAATCTCCCAAGCTACATAGGCACCATTAATAGCTGTCGCCTCAAAGGCCCTATTGTGGATAAAGGGTGAAATAGAGTGTTTGATGGGATTGGCAACAACTGCAGCTAAACGTGTATAGCCATCAAGCTTCATCCAAAATCTCCCTGATTTTCTTCATGTTTGATAGCGAAATCTGACCTGGGGCACTCGCTTCATCCAGACTAGCAAATGACCAACTTGAACCCGTCACATCTGAAGTAATGCGTGATACCTTGCCCATTTTCCCCATGGAAATGGTCACGTACTCTTGCTCAGGATTGAGTGTCTTAAATCCTCGAGTGTAGTTCATCAGGTCTAAAACATCCTGCTCCGTGTGGGCCATAACTGATACCTTGACCACTTTTGGAGAGAGACTGGTCAACTCAGACAAAATCTCCATCATGTTTTCTGGTGTTTCCTGGAAATTATGGTAGCTCAATACGAGATTTGGAAAATCCAACATTTCCTCAAATACATCCTTGTAGCTGAAGTACTCAAAATCCACATAGTCTGGTTGATAAAGTTGAGTGACTTCCTTGATGATTTGAACATACTCCTCAGAAGACAGTTCGATTTCTCCTCCCTCAGAGCGAGTCCGAAGGGTAAAGACCAGTTCGCGGCCTGCGAATTTCTCAAAGATTGCAGGCGCTACCTGTAAAATAGCTTCCTTAGCGAGGAAGTCTGCACGCCACTCGATGATATCGGCATCTTCATACCGTGTGGCATCCAGTTCTTGCGCTTCTTCTAAACTTCTTGGCATTACTGAAACGATTAATTTCATCTACTAACCTTCATACTAATCACCTTGAGGTAATTACTGCTTTCATCTTTTTTATTATAGGCAAAGTCTGCTGGAAGACCATATTGGTTCAAGACCTGATACCTTCTTCCTGCAAAACCTTTATCAATTTGTTCTGTAAATTTCTGGCGGGAAACATTGGCAGCATTGGTACTGGCAATGATAATGCCTCCCGGATTTAAAATCTCTAGACTCTGGGAAATCAACTTGTGATAGTCCTTAGCTACAGAGAATGTTTGTTTTTTATTGCGGGCAAAGCTCGGCGGATCAAGAACAATCACATCATAGGTCAAGCCTTTTCGCTTGGCATACTTGAAGTACTCAAAGACATCCATGACGATAAAACGATGATTGTCCATGCTGAGTCCATTTGCCTGAAAATGAGCTTCTGACAGCTCTCTAGACCGTTTGGCCAAGTCGACAGAAGTCGTCTCACTAGCGCCTCCCATAGCTGCAGCAGCAGAAAAGGCAGCCGTATAGGAAAACATATTGAGCAAGGATTTGCCCATAGCTAGACCGTCAACCAGACTCCCACGAACCTCATGCTGGTCTAGGAAAATCCCTGTCATCAAGCCATCATTCATAAAGACTTGATAGAGCACGCCATTCTCAAGAACAGTAAAGTAATCTGGCGCTTCCTCACCATAAACATAGGCAGACTCGTAGTCTAGACCTTTAAAACGAATCTTCTCATAAGCCCCCAAGACTTCAGGAAAAACTTCCTTAAAAGCCTTTACGATCAGCTCACGAATCTGGTAAACAAAGGAGTTGTACCAAGAAAAGACAGCATAATCTCCATAGAGATCAACAGTCAGACCACCAAAACCATCTCCCTCTTGGTTAAAGAGGCGAAAGGCAGTTGTCAAGTCATCTTGATAATAAGGCTTTCTAGCTTCCTTGGCCTTACGAAACAGAACTTCAAAAAAGGCTTGGTTGAAACCAACCTTTTCCTTGCTGACCAACCAGCCAATGCCCTTGTTCTGCTGAGAAATATAGGCACTCCCTAAAAACTTCCCGTCTTGACTAAAAACTTCGACTTCCTGATCCGTCAGTTCAATATCTGTTAAATCACTCGCTTCCAAAAGAACTAGACCCTTAGCTAGCTTTTTTTCAACACGTCTGCTGACCCTAATTCTATTCATAGCTACTATTATAGCAAATTTTGTGACAATTCTCAAAATAGAAATCGTTTGTCCATTTTTACTTTAGTTTACTAAGTGTCATTTTTGTTAAAAAAAGTTTAGTCAATTCATTTTTTCTAATCCTTCTTTCCTAACCAATGAAAAAATAATGGGAAATTTCAAAAAATAGACATTTCTAGAAATGAGTATAGAATCTTGCGCAAACGTTTGGCTAGTTCTAAACTTTATGATAGAATAAAGAACAAGATTGACAAGTAAGAGGAAACATCATGCAAAATCAAACACTCATGCAATACTTTGAATGGTATCTGCCCCACGACGGTCAGCACTGGACGCGTCTGGCTGAAGATGCTCCACACCTAGCTGATCTCGGCATCAGTCATGTCTGGATGCCACCTGCCTTCAAGGCAACCAACGAAAAAGATGTCGGCTATGGTGTTTACGATCTTTTTGACCTAGGCGAATTTCACCAAAAAGGGACTGTCCGTACCAAGTATGGGGTTAAAGAAGACTATCTTCAAGCCATTCAAACCCTAAAGGCACAGGGAATTCAACCTATGGCCGATGTGGTGCTCAATCACAAGGCTGCTGCCGATCACATGGAAGCCTTTCAGGTTATTGAAGTGGATCCTGAGGATCGTACCGTTCAACTAAGCGAGCCCTTTACTATCAATGGCTGGACTCACTTTACTTTCGATGGTCGCCAAGATACCTACAATGACTTCCACTGGCACTGGTACCACTTCACAGGTACAGACTACGATGCCAAACGCCGTAAGTCTGGTATTTACCTGATCCAAGGAGACAATAAAGGTTGGGCAAATGAGGAATTGGTCGATAACGAAAACGGTAACTACGACTACCTCATGTATGCCGACCTAGACTTTAAACATCCTGAAGTCATCCAAAATATCTATGACTGGGCTGACTGGTTCATGGAAACGACTGGTGTAGCTGGTTTCCGCTTGGATGCCGTTAAGCACATCGACTCCTTCTTTATGGGCAATTTCATCCGTGATATGAAGGAAAAATACGGCGAAGATTTCTATGTTTTTGGTGAATTTTGGAATCCAGACAAGGAAGCCAATCTAGACTATCTTGAGAAAACAGAAGAACGTTTTGACCTTGTCGATGTTCGTCTCCACCAAAATCTCTTTGAAGCCAGTCAAGCTGGATCAAGCTACGATCTTCGTGGCATTTTCACAGATAGCTTGGTTGAACTCAAGCCCGAAAAGGCTGTGACTTTTGTTGACAATCATGATACCCAACGAGGACAAGCCCTTGAGTCTACTGTTGAAGAATGGTTCAAGCCAGCAGCCTATGCCCTTATTCTATTACGCCAAAATGGCCTTCCATGTGTCTTTTACGGAGACTATTACGGTATTTCAGGGCAATATGCCCAACAAGATTTCAGAGAAGTTCTTGATCGTCTCCTAGCCATCCGAAAAGACAGGGCCTATGGAGAGCAAACAGACTACTTTGACGATGCTAACTGTATCGGATGGGTACGTTCAGGTGCTGAACATCAATCCCCAATCGCTGTCCTTATCTCCAATGACCAAGAAAACAGCAAATCTATGTTTGTAGGTCAAGAATGGGCTGATCAAACCTTTGTTGATCTCCTTGAAAATCATCCAGCACAAGTTACAATCAATGCTGAAGGTTATGGAGAATTTCCAGTAGCAGCGGGTTCAGTCAGTGTCTGGGCAGCAAAATAAACCTATCAGTTACAAGTCAAATCCAACCGGATTTGGCTTTTTTGTATTCACAAAAAGACCTACCCAAATGGATAGATCTTTATTGTCTTATAATTTACCTGCTACTGCATCCAAGAGTTCTTGGATTTTCGCTTGGTTGCTTCCTCCTGCCATGGCCATGTCTGGTTTACCACCACCACGTCCATCGACGATTGGAGCCAATTCTTTAACCAAGTTACCTGCGTGGATGTCTTTTGTCTTGCTGGCTACAAGAAGGTTGACCTTGTCACCAATTGCTGCGACAAGAACAAGCACGTCAGAGTAGTCTTTTTGTTTCCAGTTGTCTGCAAAGGTACGAAGAGCACCTGCGTCAGATACAGAAACTTGGCTAGCAATGTAACGGTGGCCGTTGACTTCCTTCACGTCCTTGAAGACATCACCTGCAGCCGCAGCTGCTGCTTTTTCCTTCAATTCTGCATTTTCTTTTTGCAATTGACGGAGTTGCTCTTGAAGGCCTTCAACCTTGTGAGGTACTTCTTTGAGTTGAGGTGCTTTCAAGGTTGCTGCAACTGCTTTAAGGGCATCTTCTTGTTCACGGTAGGCTTCAAAAGCTTCCTTACCAGTCACTGCCAAGATACGGCGAGTTCCTGATCCGATCCCTTCTTCTTTGACAATCTTGAAGAGACCAATCTCAGAAGTGTTGCCAACGTGGGTACCACCACAAAGTTCCACTGAGTAGTCACCGATAGTCACAACACGAACTTCCTTACCGTATTTCTCACCAAAGAGGGCCATAGCTCCCATTTCCTTGGCAGTGTCAATATCTGTTTCAACAGTTTCTACTGCCATTGCTTCCCAAATTTTCTCATTGACTTGTTGTTCAATGACACGCAACTCTTCAGGAGTTACGGCTTGGAAGTGCGTGAAGTCAAAGCGAAGGAATTCGACTTCGTTCAGAGATCCTGCTTGTGTCGCATGGTGGCCAAGGATATTGTGAAGGGCCGCATGGAGCAAGTGAGTCGCTGTGTGGTTTTTCATGACACGATGACGGCGATTAGTATCGATTGCCAAGGTATATTCTTGATTCAAAGAAAGTGGTGCAAGAACTTCAACGGTATGGAGTGGTTGTCCATTTGGTGCTTTTTGAACATCTGTCACAGTAGCCACAAGTTTCCCTGCAGCATCCAAGATTTGACCGTGGTCAGCTACTTGTCCACCCATTTCAGCGTAGAATGGTGTTTCCGCAAAGATAAGAGAGGCAGTTCCTTCAAAAACAGCTTCTACTTCAGCATTATCCGCTACGATAGCCACCAACTTAGAAGGCAATTGACTAGCATTGTAGTTAAAGATGCTCTCAACAGTGATGTTTTGGAGGGTTTCATTCTGCATACCCATTGAACCACCTTTGACAGCTGATGCACGCGCACGCTCTTGCTGCTCTTTCATGGCTACTTCAAAACCTTCACGGTCTACAGTCATACCGGCTTCTTCAGCGATTTCTTCTGTCAATTCCACTGGGAATCCGTATGTGTCGTAGAGTTTAAAGACATCTGAACCAGCGATAACTGTTTGGCCTTTTTCTTTCAAGTCTGCTACGATGCCTTGGGCAAAGTGTTGACCTGAGTGAAGGGTACGGGCAAATGACTCTTCTTCGCTCTTCACAATTTTTTCGATAAAGTCACGTTTTTCAAGCACTTCTGGGTAGTAGCTTTCCATGATTTTTCCAACAGTTGGAACGAGTTTGTAAAGGAAAGGCTCGTTGATACCCAATTTTTGACCATGCATAGAAGCACGACGGAGAAGACGACGAAGGACATAACCACGACCTTCATTTCCTGGAAGGGCACCATCCCCAATGGCAAATGAAAGCGAACGGATGTGGTCTGCAATAACCTTGAAACTCATATTGTCGCCATCTTGGTCATAAACCTTACCTGACAATTTCTCCACTTCACGGATGATTGGCATGAAGAGGTCTGTTTCAAAGTTGGTCTTAGCACCTTGGATAACAGCTACCAAACGCTCCAAACCAGCGCCCGTATCAATGTTCTTGTGTGGCAATTCCTTGTACTCGCTACGAGGAACAGCAGGGTCTGCGTTAAATTGTGACAAAACGATGTTCCAGATTTCGATGTAACGGTCGTTTTCGATATCTTCTGCAAGTAGACGAAGACCGATGTTTTCTGGGTCAAAGGCTTCTCCACGGTCAAAGAAGATTTCTGTATCAGGTCCAGAAGGTCCAGCACCGATTTCCCAGAAGTTGTCTTCGATTGGGATCAAGTGGCTTGGGTCCACTCCTACTTCAATCCAGCGGTTATAAGAATCTTTATCATCTGGATAGTAGGTCATGTACAGTTTTTCAGCAGGAAAATCAAACCATTCTGGGCTTGTCAAAAGCTCATAAGCCCAAGTGATAGCTTCATCACGGAAGTAATCCCCGATAGAGAAGTTCCCCAACATTTCAAACATGGTATGGTGGCGAGCTGTTTTTCCGACATTTTCGATGTCGTTGGTACGGATAGCTTTTTGCGCATTGGTGATACGTGGATTTTCAGGGATAATGGTTCCGTCAAAGTATTTCTTAAGGGTAGCAACCCCTGAGTTGATCCACAAAAGAGTTGGGTCGTTTACTGGAACCAAGCTGACTGATGGTTCGACAGAGTGGCCTTTGCTTGCCCAGAAATCTAGCCACATTTGGCGTACTTGAGCACTAGATAGTTGTTTCATAATATCTCCTTATTTACTTGTTTAATTTGATTGGCTTTCCAGCATCTCCACATAGTCAATCGCGACACAGAGGGAAATGACCAGGTCTGCATAAGAGTCCTCCAGAACCGTTACGGTATAGGTAGAGGTCAGATGGAAGAGTTCCTTCTTAATTTCTGCAATCAGCTGATCGCGATCATCTAGCAATTTGAAATTTAAATCCCAAATATTGCCTTCGATGCGAAGTCCCAGATTATCAAACTCATACTTATCTCGCCAGAAGGTCAACTTCTTACGAATGACGAAATTGGAACCGTTTCGTAGCTGAATAGTAAAGCGAGGAAGCAAGGTGAAAAATTCTTTACTAATCTCACTGACCTGCTCACCATAGGCGTCATAGATGGTAAAGGTCTTAGGAATTTGGAAGAAAGATCCCTCCACCTGATAGTTCACTACTCCTCTATCATCCTTGATATCGAAGCGTTCGCCCCCAAGACGAAACTTTTGTTTCACGAGAAATGTCTTCATAAACACCTCCAAAAATCAAAAGACAAGTCCATATCACGAAGGGCGAAAAACCGCGGTACCACCTTCATTCAATGAACTTGTCATTCTCTTAATCTTATGCAATTGTTAGATTGAGCAGCATGACTTCCTACCTTAGATGGCTCGCAGCACCGCCATTTCTCTGGACTAAGATAACTGAAAATCAATTCTCAACTCTAGTATTATACCGTTTTTTTAAGTCTGCGTCAACTGGGAAAGCAGGCACATGCAATCTCATTATATGTATCATCAGCAAAAAAAGATTTATTGATAAAGTATATTATTGACGAAGTAAATCAAGCATTTCATTATTGAGTGTTTGGTAACAAGAGAAATAGTTATCATCAATCTCAAATGTATCTTGTAAAATAAAGCGCAAAGTATCTATAGTCTGTTGCAATTTCTTTGAATTGACTAGTTTACTATCAATCTCTGACAAGCCATGTGCCACCTTATTTCTCTCACCATTTAAGCTATTTATTAACTTTATGGACTTAAGTAATTCAGGAGAAACTTGATAATAAGATAGAATATTTTCATAAGATAAGAGATTTAAGGTTGACTGAGGAGAATAAATTCTTTCCTTCTCATCTTTTATACCCTTAGATTTCTTAAATTCTAGATCAATGAAATCTAAAATAGCTTCAAAATCATTGTATTCTTCATTTAACTTTGGAAAAGTACCATCATATTTGATTAAATCTGGATAATCTTTCTTTATCTTCTCCTCGATGATAAATTCTACATAAGACTTTGATTTGATTAAGACATCAGCAACCTGCCCTCTCTCTTTCAAAACTTCAATCATTAAAAAGTAATTAAGAGCTTTTTTCTCAACCTCTGTGAGTGAATATCCCTGAATATCTTTTAAAATCGCTTGAGTTTTAAATACTTTTACAAAATCATTTAATATGTCTCTTAAACGAGCTAATTTCTTTTTAGAAAGTAATTTATTGTATTCTTTTCTAGTAACTAATTCTTCCGCAGCAAGATAATCATAAGAAGAGATTAAATTTCTTAAGTGTCGCTTGATAAGAGACTGATTAAATTTTTCAGCTTCATCTTTGATTGTACGATCTTCGTAATTCTTTTGATTATCCTCGTTCTCGTAAAAAAGCTTCTGTTCATCTTCACTTGAAAGTGGTACATACTTCCTATTTGCTGATTTGTTAGGTGTTGCAACCTGTATGGCCTGCGTATTATAATCATTAATTCGATTCAAGGCAAATAAAGCAGAAATAATCTGAGGTGTCCCTGAGGAGAGATTTAAGATTAATTGATGATCTGTTCCAGAATATTTTTCTATAATCTGCCCCATCACTTCATACATTTTATCAAATAGATAGACTTCATCATTTTTCAATATGATTGATTCAATAACCACTTTAGGATGATAACCCTCTATTGAAAATAATGCTTTCTCAACTAGATTATTTTTTACTAACATTTCTTCACTATAAACCAAAACAATCTGTTCGGGTCTGTAAGTTCGAGCAATATGTAATAAAGCTGCATCTCGATTATAACTTATCGGATCTGTCGTTCCAACTGCTGAAATTAAAATTTCCAAGATATTCTACCTCTCATTATTTCAGTAATTCCAATAATTCTTTATTAAAATCCTTGTAAAAATTAAAATCCTTTTCAGTAAGTTGATACTGTTCCTTGATTAGCCCTTTTAAGGCTTTTAGAACTGGACCTAACTGTTTAAGTTCCTCAGAATCTAGTGAATCCAATTTATGAGCTATCGTATTTCGTGTTTTGTTCATTCTCAAAATCGGTTTGATTTTATTATGCAATATCCACTCTCTTTTTTCTTGAAGGATCTTGTCATAATCCCAAATCCCGATATAATATTTCACTGAATCGTTCGCGTAATTATCCAGAAATCCTGGATAACGATTTTCGATATAGTCATCTAAGATAAACTCTGTAAGGTTTTTAATTCTAATCAGACCTTCACTAAAATTACCACGTTCTTTTTGCAAATCAATAGTCAAATAAGCATTTAATACTTTTTTCTGTTCTTCGCTCCATTTTTTCTTTTGGAGGACTTGAGGTACAGCTTGCCTATCTAATGAATCGACAATATCTTGTAATTTTTTGCGACAGTCTTTCAAACCAGGGAAATCAGGCAATTGATTTGCGATCTCTAAACTAGCTTTATAATCATATTTTTTTATAAAATCACGTAAAGTTTTTTTCATTAAGGCGTGTAAGAATTTTTCAGACTCATCCTCTAGAGTACGATCTACAAAATCTTCAACATTGTCTTCATTTGTATCAATGAGAATATCTATATCTTCAACATTGTCGTGAGGCACATTCTCATTTGAATCATTTACGGGAGTTGGAACTTGTATAGCTTTAACGTTTATTTCACTGAGTCTATTAATTATAAAAAGTGCTGCTTTTACTTGTGGTGTTGCGCTTGAAAGATTTAAAAGTAATTCATCATCCTTCGTATAATACTGCTGAATAATTGATTCAAACTGATCATACATTGTATCAAAAATATGTACTTCATTGTTTAAAATAATTGGTTCATGGTATACAATCTCTGGGAGGTATTCAGAATCAATAGAACGAATCACTTTCTCAATATCATCTTTCTTACTAATTGTTCTCTCTGAAAAAACAACAATAATTTTATCTGGACGGTATTTTCTCGCAATATGTACTAAGGCTCCATCGTGAAAATTTCGTATAGGATCTGTATCACCCACTGCCGAAATCAAAACCTTCATTTAGTAATCTCCTTAATCATAAAGTTCGCCTTACCCATTTCATAGAAGGATTCATCATTTTTTATTAATATGGAAGGCTGAACAGAGTCATCTTCCACAAGGATAGGGGCTTTTGTTAATTTCAAGACTCCCTTTCCAACCATCCTAGTGGTTCTGCTATTCTCATAACGTTCTTGTAAAATTCCATTTGCTTGTTTAAAAATTGTTTTCGTCCAAGCTCCACTACCAGCACCCAAGTAGATAGGATAGTCAATATTATCTTGAATCTTATCTTCCGGAAAATCCTTTAGGAAAAAGTTTTTATAACCCCTATAAAACTCTAGTGCCTTATCTTCAAGTTTTTCAATTAAAGTTGCCGATGCTGCTGTAGTTGTGGTAATTGTAAATTCTACTTTAGTCAAAGGAGCAATAGCTTCTCGATATAGAGGTAAAGATTTTACTGTTGGCGATTCGGCTGAGCAGTCCCATTTTTGAACTAAAATAAGACTGTCATTTCTAAATGGTTTGCTATCACTAACACGAATGGCATTAAATATATTATTGAATTCTTTACCCTTCTTAGGCACCCAAGGAATCATATTTTTATTTTCCTTAGGATTCTTACCTCTAGTATCAACCACCTTTTTATTATTCCAGGCAGGATTGGTATTCATCAAAATAGTTCGAATGGCTCCCTTTAACGAACTACCAGGTATATAAGGATTACCATAAGGGTCTCTCATAAACTTTGCTACTTCATTAATAGTACCTAACTTGGAATCAATGTAGTTCATTTCGGTTTCAAAACCAGTCTCTTTAATCCTATAACCACCAAAATCACGGTCAGAAATACGGTTATCCTCTAAAAAGGAAATCAAACGATTATTACTGGCACTTGCCTTTCTCTCTTGTAAAAAGCGCTCAAACTTCTGATCATAACCTTTCTCCACCATTCGATTATAAAACTTACCCATATCAGGAAAATAAAAGTACCCATCTTCATAGATAAATTCACGAGATGTGTACTTATCACCACTGCCAGTATGGATAGGAGCCATGGCTAGGAGGCTGAATTGAAAGGTTCTATACTCTGTTTTCATCTTTCTCTCTCCATCTTGAAAAATAATGGTTTAGCATAGCTTAATACTTCATGTGGGAAATCAAGAGGTCTTACATCTATAATCTGTCCTGTAAAGGTTTCAGAGAAAGTAGATCCAGAAGCAAACTTATATAAATCCTGCTTACGGTAATTTTCATTAGTTTCTGTACTAAAAGCAAAACCACTTGATTTACTTAGTAAATAGGAACCAGTTTCCATAGCATATTCAAGTTCCTTTTCGACTGGTAGAGAAGTCGTCAAGGTCATGACAGGTCCTTGATGGGACTTGGTGAGACGATTTTTGAAGCTATCTGGTAAATCTAATATAGTCAAATCAAATTGTCCATAGCCACTGGAACGTTTGCCCCCAATCCCCGTATACTGCAAGCTTGTCATGAGTTCATTTAAGAGTTCAGATTCGGTAGCAATCACATAGAGAGCAGACTTATCTGCAAATCGAACTGTAGAAACTTGATAAAGAGCTCCATCCACGTGAGGTTGGTTTTTAGTGACGATGTTTGTTACTCCATGTTCTGCGTCTTCAAAAAGAGTTCCATTTACATAAGAATCAAATTTATCTAGAGGAATAAACTGAAGTTTCTTTGCCATTTTCGCTTGGCGTCGCACTTCTTTGACATCTGTCGTTAAATCTGCCTGATCAAACTTTGGAAATCCTATCGGCTTAGGTAAAAATGGGCCTGACTGATAAGGAAATGCATCTGACAAAACGAATCCATCTAGACCTGCTAATGATACAAATTCCTCCATTTTGCCCATTTTTTTTGCTTCTATAGCTAAGGCTGAAAACAATCGGTCCGCTGCAAAAGTCATTTTAGAACTATCCAAACTGCCTGCTCCGAAGTGAGCAGTATGGAAGTTCATAATATACATCTTGTAGGTCATACTAGACCTCCGTAGTTAAAAGTTCATTCAATCTACTAACATCATAGTTTCCGAAAACTGTATTTGCTTTAAGATTCTCAAAAGCAACCTTACCATATCCACGAGAGCCTGAACCGCCTAAATAATCAAGTTCCAACAGTTTTAATCCATCAAGAATCACTTTGAAGTCTTCTTCTACTTGAGCTTGACTCTTGTCTGTCACCTCATAGATCAACTCAAATCCAAAGACACTGTCTCGGATAGCACGTTCAATTTGTCTCGGTTTAGCTACAGCAGAGATACGATCAATGGTATTTTCGAATTTTACTTCAGTATAAATCTTTGCGCCTAAGCTATCAAGTTTATCTTTATTAGATAAAAATGCATCGCGAAAAATTAAACGACCTATTTTATCGCGCTTAGATGAGCTATTTCCAAATAGTCGACTTAGAATTTCCCCATCTTCTCCTGGTTGCTTTGCTAGTCTAGAATTATATACTTTTGCTAGAAGGGTACGCATTTTCCCTTTGATACTTGAACCCGGGATAATGGGTAAGTTCGTAATTGGATCTTTAATCACAGGTGAGTCCATAGCCCCAATTGCTGCAAAGGCATTACTTGTTCCAATATGAAGTCCTGTCTCTAGACGAATTTGTCCTGTTATTTTAATTTTTGCAAATGTCATTAATCTTCCCCTCCGTAAAATCTAAAATAGGCCACTAAAGCTTCCATATATCGGCAAAAGCGTTGGAGACTTTCTTTATTGTTGATCTCTTTGAGAGCATCCAATATTTCAGCTTTTTCTACTAAATCTTTCACAGAAGTTTCTCTTCCTGCTTGATAAACAAACTGCACTCTCAAATAAGCGATTTTATCAGCCAATTCCTTATACTCTCTGATCTTACTTTCATCAAAAAGATTACTAGTTAAATTTAGTAGATTTCGAATTTGTGTAGTTGTTAAAAGGAATGCATCAGGATTTCTAAAATTCCTAGTATTTCGATTCAATGATTTAATAACCTTTTCTGCCTTATCTACGTAATTATTATCTGTTAAAATTGCCATCTATGAATCCTTTCTAATCTCATAAATATATAGAAGTAAAGCTATCTCTGCTTCCTTACGTTCATTGTCGCTACCTTTATACCAAGAAAAGAATAAATCTTTGAACTTTCTAAACACTTCTTTTTTGTCTTTAGGTGTCTGGTCTTCCAAACGAGTTAAATAATAAGCTAATCGAGCAATATTCATACGATCGTAGTTACGAAGGAGCTCAATCAGTCTGTATACAAAACTTTTTCCTCGCTCATCTTGAATATTAAAGTAGTATCGGATACTCTTAAGTTTTCCATTATAAACATTGTTAATGAATTGGTCGAACTTCAAGGTATAATTTTTTTCAAAAAGGGAAATACTATCCTTGTCGTTATCCTTGGCTGCTCCTTCTAACTTACCAGTTTCTTCAGCCATCAGGCTAACCGGAGTTTTATCTGGAAAGAGGCCGATCCCTGCTGATAGGGTTAATTTGCCATTTGTCCACTTGATAAAGTTTTGTCGGAGACAAATAGTGAACTCAATAATATCCTGCCAGGAACCGATCGCAAATACATCATCTCCACCGGCATAAATAATCGATAGTTTTTTCTCTTTGGCAAACTGGTTGATATAGACCTTAAAGAAGAGACTCATACTTCTAGAGAAGGTCGCCGAGCGTGCCAGAGTATTATACTTGCCACCATCTTGATAGGAGAATCCAGCCATAAAGGCTGCTCCTAGGTCATCCACATCTAGTCGAACGACTGCCAGACGCTTGATACCTTGACCAGACTCCTGAGATAGTTTAGCATACTCGTAAATCTCATCATACTTGTAATCTCCGACAAAGACATGAGTGGCTTTTAAGATATCTGTACTATAGCTATTCTTTACATAAACACGGTCCCACTCTTCTTTAGCAAGGTTGGCTTTTGAAATACCACTAATATAGGCTCCCGGACCTATCGGCAGGCCTTTTTCTTTTGTCACAATATAGTAGTTTTCTTGTATTTCCTTGGCAAAGCGATACATTCCTGCACAGATATGGCAGACCTCTTGATCTTTATACTTGGTAAGCTTTTCGACTGAGTGGCAAATAGCACATTCTCTTTGAGAACTTCTTCCACCTTGGTTAAGTTCAAGGAGAGTTTTAGCATCATAGCGAGAAATTTTCTTTTGGGAAATCATCCGACTAGTTGTTTGATAGACTTTTCGATAGTCGGCCAGTGTCGTTGTCATATCATTGGCAGAAAACGGACTCCAACCAAATGCTACGTACAAACCTGTCTGGAAATGCTTGACCAAAAACTGATTGAATACTGCTTCAAAGTTAGCCAAGCTCTCTCTAGTCTTTTCGGTGTTTGGAAGGATAAAGTAAGCGTGCCCTCCACCGACATAGAGAAGATTAGCCCTTGTAAGCTCTAACCTTTCCAGTAAGCTGTCAGCAATATGTTCCCCCATAAAATCTAGATACAAGGAACGTGCTTTTAGTTGCTTGGCTGCACCAGCTGTTGCGATATTGTAGATAAAATCTTGAATCCCTGACAAGTCAAAACTTGCTAATAAAAAGGCCTTCTCGCTATAAAAAGCTTCTAAATTTTGTCCCAGTACCTTGTCATAATTACGGCAATTCTTGTCTGCTAAATAGTCTTCTATGGCTAGGGCAAAGCCAGCTGATAGACGACTGTAGGTTGCTAGAGAAATATCCGATAATTCCTTTGTCCTTGTCGAAACAGGCACATAGGAAAAAGTAGACTCAAGGAGATTCAAAAGGGTATCTATCTCAGATTGGCTAAAGTCCAATCGCTCAAACTCTTTTTCTAAGGTCTCTACTATCACGTCATAATCTGACTGGTCAGACGGCTCACTCGATCCCTTAGCATAGTTTGGCTCCCCGTCAAGTTCTAATAGCCGCGCATCAAGATAACGAAGACTAGGGATATCTGAAAAAACATTAAAGATATCCGATTGTTTACTTAGGAAATCTTCTTTCCCTTGATGAGTGTCTGCTGTCCCTTTTAGGCCTGAAGCAATCTTTGTAGCAGCTGACGTGATATAGACCAAACTATCAGGAGCTAAGTCCGTCGGCAAATCACTAGAAGTCGCCTTGGCTATCTGCTGGGCTATTTTTTCATTGTCCGAAAAGCGTCTAAACCATTCGGACCCAACGATCCCCAGGTCTTTCTCATCATACCTGGAACCTTGAATCACCTTGCCGATAGCGTGCAAAAGTGACCCATAAACTAAATCAATCTTTTCTTTCTTCAAGTTCTAAACCTCCCATCCCTAGGCTAGTTTTCATACCTAGACCTGAGTACTCCCCAAATTTTAGAAGCATATTAGCATATGCTTTCAAGGTATTTGGACCTGTAATCTTAAAGGTCAATCTCCCCCTGAAACCAGGGATTTTTTTACCATGGACTTTAAAATAGCTGGATTCCAATCGATAGCTGGTAATCCTACTATGCTTGACCAGGTAGTCTAGGGTTTCCTCTTCGATGTCCTGACGATTCTCGACCAGACGTGCATACTTCATCATCAAACTCTGAAAGATGAGACGCATGGTCGGAAAGAGTACGTACTCTCCCTGGGAGCGAAATCCTGTTGGAGTTTGAAACTGAATGGTGTAAAGTGACCGATCTTGGTTTTCATTAAAAAACTCAAAGAGTTGCTCCGAACTGAGATCTTGCATGGACAAAGACTCTACCATGAGAGTCGGCAAGTCATGAAGTTCTACTTTCTTGAGCTCTAAGAGAACAGGCAAAATCTGCTTGACGGCCTCATCCGTCAGGAGGTGAAGGGACCATAGGGTCTTGTCCTTTTGATGGATGATTTTTAGTGAGTAGGGGTTGGTCTCCTGCTCATGTAGCCAAGTCACATAGTCTGGTTCCAGGTTTTCCATGAGAAAACCTTGGAATTTTGTCGATAGCTCACTCGGCGATTGGTCAATCCGCTTAAATGATAGTTCGATGCGTTTCATATGCCTCCTTTATTGATACAATTGCGCTTTTGCTTTCTCATGAGCGCGTTTTTCTTTTACTTTTAAAATCATTTGCCCTTATAAAACTGTCCCCTCTCGAGGTAGATAGGGGGCTATACAAAAGGTCAAAAGATTAACTTTACCTTCATTCATTCAAAGTTCCCGGCCCCTCGCGAGGTAGATAGGTATCTATACTCAAAGCGAAAAATCCAACCAAACCAACCTTGGCGTTTCCGGCCTCTCTAGAGGTAGATAGGTAGCTATATCTGCTGCTAACTACGATGCTAACATGAACTCTCTGTTTCCGTCCCCTCTCGAGGAGATATAGTTTTTTAAAAAAATACCATATTTATAAGAGAAAAAGTTTCCGGCCCCTCTCGAGGTAGATAGGTATCTATACTGTACTTTTTGTTTAGTCATAGGATACGTCCTTAGTTTCCGGCCCCTCCCGAGGTAGATAGGTATCTATACCCGGAGTAAGTAATTTACTATATGGAGGTTCTCAATGGGTTTCCGGCCCCTCCCGAAGTAGATAGGTATCTATACTCGAAGCCCTCTATACAGTAACTGCGATGGAACTAGAGTTTCCGGCCCCTCGCGAGGTAGATAGGTATCTATACCAACTCCAATCTATCTTGCAACCGACTTTTATAAGTTTCCGGCCCCTCGCGAGGTAGATAGGTATCTATACGGATTGAAGAAACTCTCAAAATACCAAGCAATTCTGTTTTCGGCCCCTCTCGAGGTAGATAGGTAGCTATACTGGAAAATTCTATAAGAAAGCGAGGGTTGAAAGTTTCCGGCCCCTTTCGAGGTAGATAGGTGGCTATACATTATTTAAGTACCTTTAGCTTAGTTGGTTAAAGCATTTCCGGCCCCTCTCGAGGTAGATAGGTATCTATACGCAAACGTGCTCTTGACTATCAAGAACCAAGCGAAGACTAGTTTCCAGCCCCTCGCGAAGTAGATAGGGGGCTATACTTTCAGCAAGGTGTGCTGACAGTGGTCATGCCAAGGATTGATTAGTTTCCGGCCCCTCTCGAGGTAGATAGGTATCTATACGCAAACGTGCTCTTGACTATCAAGAACCAAGCGAAGACTAGTTTCCAGCCCCTCGCGAAGTAGATAGGGGGCTATACTTTCAGCAAGGTGTGCTGACAGTGGTCATGCCAAGGATTGATTAGTTTCCGGCCCCTCTCGAGGTAGATTGGTAGCTATACGACTGGATCCCAATGAACAAAGAAATCTCAGACCGGTTTCCGGCCCCTCTCGAGGTAGATAGGTGTCTATACAAAAAGGTTTGGAATGGAAGTATGTTTTCGGTTCTATGTTTCCGGCCCCTCTCGAGGTAGATAAGTATCTATACAAGGATTAGAAAGAAGGAAATAAAATGAAAAAAACAACAGTTTCCGTCCCCTCTCGAGGTAGATAGGTATCTATACAATTGTTTTAGAAAAAAAATAAAAATAGAAAGAAGGTTAAGTTTCCGTCCCCTCGCGAGGGAGATAGGGGGCTATACTCAGTGTTCATTTTATTATTTTGGCCAAAAATTTCCGTCCCCTCTCGAGGTAGATAGGTAGCTATACTGGATAAAAACGGAAAGGAAATCTTTGAGGGGGATATGTTTCCGGCCCCTCTCGAGGTAGATAGGTGGATATACGTCATTTGAAAATATCAACAAAATCAACGTTATCGGGTTTCCGGCCCCTCTCGAGGTAGATAGGTAGCTATACGAAAGAAGGTTAAATATGGCAATGTTTTACGAGGTGTTTCCGGCCCCTCTCGAGGTAGATAGGTAGCTATACCCTTTTATGGCAGGAAGAAAAAATATGGCAAACGAAACAGTTTCCGGCCCCTCTCGAGGTAGATAGGTAGCTATACCCCATATCTTGTATGTGAACCTATAACAAGCACTAGATATAACCTATTGGAAACTACTATTAGTATACCATATTTTGTAAGGGTTTTCATCTCAAAAGAACAAACTATCCTCCTTTTCTATCTCGACTTCATCTGTGTTTAAGCGCAAGGTTTCTTCTCGATTTCCAACGTAAACAATGATATTGTCTAACTGGTCAGCATCATAGAATGCTTGTAACTCACTCAGCAAGCTACGATAGTTGGACTTCTCTAGGTCAATCTCAAAGCAGGATCGTTGGACTCGGATACCAAGTCCCTCTAGTAACTTTGCGAGTTTCAGACGCCTCTTATTACTAACAATGTCATATATGATAATACAAAAGAAAGACTTTTTCTTAGCAAACTCCTTCTCTTCTGCTGAAAGATTAAAATAAAGTCCCATGATTATTCTCCTGTATAGCCTGTAACATAAAGTTCGGGTTTTAGACTCTCAAAAGCTCGAATCAATCCCTTAATTTGCAGATCTGCCATATAGAAAAAGTATAGCGTTTTTTGTCGACTTCGACATACTGATGGATTTCCAACATGCGCTCTCTCATGGTCTGGATAAAAATCCTTCTCCCCTCCTGGTCTAAATAATAGGCTCCCTCTTGGCTTTTTTCAAAATGTGAAACACTTAATTCACCGTTAAAGATTAAATCTAAAATAGTATTATCAACGATGATTGGACGCCACTCCTCCATGAGGTCACTGGCTAAACTTGCGTGATGTTGGTGACTTTGATGCATGACACCAAAACCATAGCTCAAGCCATTTTTACGAATCAAACCCAAAAAGCAAGAATAAAGTAAAGAGTAGCCAAAGTTAAGCAGACTATTGAAACAATCCTGAGCAGGTCTACGGCTACGCCCATAAAAATGAAATTCATCGGGCACTAATAAGCCCAAATAGTAAAAATAAGATTTGGCGATTCTACCCTCATAGCCCATCACCTCTGAAATAGATTTGGCTTCAGATATTTTGTCAAGAGTTTCGTAGAAACGAGAAAAGTCTTCAGAGCTTAAAAGGCCATCTTGGTTATAATTTTTTAACAGAGCTAGCTGATGCTTCACTTTTGCACTTGCTATTTTCTGTGAGATAGATAGACAGAAATTCTTATCAAAGCAAGCCTTGGCTTGGATAGCTTGTTTGTCAAAATCTTCTTGGCGATAAGAATCTAGAGAGTATAAAAATTTCCCCTCCCCAGTAAAATAATAGACATTAATGTTTTTCTTAGCTAGAACCCTAAGTAACTGTGTAGTTACCTGTGCTTGACCAAAAATCAAAAGGTTCTCTACTAAGTGAATGGAAATTTCTTTAACAATCTGACCTTGACCATTTTTTACGATAATCTTATGATTGCTAAGACTCAGGGAATGGTTAGACTTTTGAACAAATAAATCACTCATCTCATAGATACCTCCTAAATGTATAAAGGATACTATTTTATCACTAAAATTACTTTTGTCAACCCCAAATATAATTTTTTTTAATACAAAAAACGAACCAGCTTGACTGATTCGTTTCATAACTGCTAGCTCCTACTTCCGATACATTTTAAACTGTAGGAAGAGATCGCTGTATTTTCCTGTCCATTTATGGTCAAACTTCTCATAAACTTCTAGGTGTTTCATGGTATCAGCGTCTGGATAGAAGGATTTGTCCTCACGAGTCTCCTCTGGGAGCATTTCCTTAGCTGGTAGGTTTGGTGTTGAGTAACCTACATACTCCGCATTTTTCAGAGCATTTTCGGGTTTCAACATAAAGTTGATAAAGGCATAGGCGGCATCTTGGTTTTTCACGGTTTTTGGAATGACCATATTATCAAACCAGAGATTGCTGGCCTCAGTCGGAACGACATACTTGAGGTTAGAATTTTTCTCCAACATCTGCCTAGCTTCCCCAGAGAAAGTCACACCGATAGCAGCGTTGTTCTGAATCATGTAACCCTTCATCTCGTCCGCCACAATGGCCTTGATATTTGGAGTCAGTTTGTAGAGCTTATCCACTGTCTCTTCCAACTGCTGAGGATCCTTGGAGTTGAGACTGTAACCAAGTGAGTTAAGCCCGAGTCCCAGCACCTCACGCGCCCCATCAAAGAGCATGATGGAATCCTTGTATTCTGGTTTCCAGAGGTCATCCCAATGCTCAGGCGCCTCATCTACCATGGTTTCATTGTAGACAATTCCCAAGGTCCCCCAGAAATACGGGATGGAGAATTTGTTGCCCGGGTCAAAAGACTGGTTGAGGAACTCAGGTCCGATATTTTCGATTCCTTCAATTTTTGAATAATCAAGAGGAACCAAGAGGTCTTCGTCCTTCATCTTATTAATCATGTATTCACTCGGGATGGCAATGTCGTAGGTCGTTCCACCCTGCTTGATCTTGGTATACATGGCTTCGTTGGAGTCAAAGGTCTCGTACTGGACTTGGATTCCTGTTTCTTCTGTGAATTTCTCCAAGAGTTCTGGATCGATATAGTCACCCCAGTTATAGATAACCAGTTTTTGACTATCTCGGCTATTGATTTTACTGTCTAGATGCGTCGCAATTCCCCATAAGACGAGGATAATGGCTACAATTCCTGCTAAAAATGAATAGAGTTTTTTCATGCTTGCTCCTCCTTCTCACGTGAGATGAAGTAATAGCCAACCACTAGGATAATACTAAAGAGAAAGACAAGGGCAGAGAGGGCATTGATTTCTAGCGAAATCCCCTTACGAGCACGAGAGTAAATCTCAACTGACAGGGTTGAAAAGCCATTTCCTGTTACAAAGAAGGTCACGGCAAAGTCATCCAGCGAATAGGTGAAGGCCATGAAATAAC
>ERZ773006.380-NODE-380-length-21704-cov-18.6534_pt1 | contig 21704 bp, 22 predicted proteins | sample MGYA00580843_ERZ773006 | MGnify/ENA primary metagenome ERZ773006 (study PRJEB29015, sample SAMEA2738011) | human oral metagenome | biome: human oral; feature: human-associated habitat; material: dental | place: China | collected 2052 ...
CCAATTCTTTCTCAGAGAAGACATATTCTGTCATTTCTGGATATTCTTTCTTCATGTAGCCCAGAAGCAGGTCGCGGAATTCTTCGACAGTAATCTTTTCTGGCAATTCATTGACAATATTTGTCACGCGTGCACGAACAGATTTAACCCCTTTCGATTCGAACTTGTCTTTGGAAACCTTAAGCGCATTAGCCAAGACAGACAAATCAACATCAAAGAGCAGGCAGCCGTGGTGCATGATACGGCCATTAATATAAGCCTGGGCATTGCCACAGAACTTCTTGCCATCAATCTCTAGGTCATTACGGCCAGTGAATTCAGCTTTTACCCCAAGTTCAGCCAAGGTATTGATAACCGGCGTAGAAAAACTCTTAAAGTCAAAAGCTCTATCTTCACTTTCCTTAGAGATAATGGTGTAGTTGAGGTTGTTTAGATCATGATAAACAGCTCCACCGCCGCTGATACGACGTACGACCTCAATACCATGCTCACGAACGTAGTCACGGTTGATTTCTTCGATAGTGTTTTGGTGACGCCCCACGATGATAGAAGGTTTGTTAATCCAGAGAAGGAAAATTTCATCCTCATCTAAAAGGCGTTTGAAAGCATACTCCTCCAGAGCGATATTAAAAGCTGTATCATTTGAGTAGTTAACAATGTATTTCATAAGCTACCTCTTTATACGATAGAGACTGGAACAATGATTTATGCCCAGTCTAATCTATCTTTTAAATTATTTTTTCTTAGGTGAGTGAACTGCCAATCCCAGTACGTCAGCAAACGCTTCGTACATGACTTCTGAGAAGGTTGGGTGACCGTGGATAGTCTTAAGCATTTCTTCAACAGTGATTTCCATCTCGATGATGGTTGATGCTTCATTGATTAATTCTGCCGCTGCAGGACCGATGATATGAACACCGAGCACTTCACCGTACTTCTTGTCAGCAATGACTTTAACGAAGCCTTGAGCTGCGTCTGAAGCAATAGCACGGCCGTTAGCAGCGAAGTTAAACTTACCAATTGCTACATCGTATTTCTCACGAGCTTGCTCTTCTGTCAAACCAACTGCTGCTACTTCTGGCAGAGTGTAGATAGCTGCAGGTGTCAGATTGAGTTTAGCAATATGGTGGTTACCTTTCAGAGCATTTTCAGCAGCGACTTCACCCATACGGAAGGCTGCATGAGCCAGCATCTTAGTACCATTGATATCACCTGGTGCGTAAATACCTGGAACAGAAGTTTCCATGTACTCATTGACCTTGATACGACCACGATCCAGTTCGAACTCAACCTCACCGATGCCTTCTAGGTCTGGCACACGTCCGATAGAAAGCAGGGCTTTATCTGCAAGAATATCTTCTTTTCCTTCAACCTTGATACGGAGTTTGCCGTTTTCTTCGATGATTTCTTCCAACTTGGTTTCAGTTAGAATTGTCATACCCTTGCGCTCCAAGATAAGGCGAAGATTTTTAGAAACTTCTGCATCCATAGCTGGGACAATACGGTCCATCATTTCGATGACAGTGACTTTTGAACCAAATGTCATGAAAGCCTGTCCAAGCTCAATACCGACAACACCACCGCCGATAATTACCAGATTTTCAGGCACTTCGTTCATTTCTAGTATATCATCACTGGTCATAACAAGAGATGATTCCATACCTGGGACATTGATTTTGCTGACTTTGGAACCACCAGCAAGGATAATTTTCTTAGTTTCTAGCAGCTCGCTACCGTTTACAAGAACATTCTTGTCTTTAGTAATGGTACCAATTCCCTTATGGACATCTACGCCATAGCTGCGGAGAAGGCCAGCAACACCGCCAACAAGCGTATTGACAACCTTGTTTTTAGTTTCTAGAACCTTGTCCATGTCTACTGAGAAGCTTGGATTTTCGATAATGATACCGCGACTCGCTGCATGACCAAGGTTTTCAATGATTTCAGCATTGTGCAGGTAAGTCTTGGTAGGAATACAGCCACGGTTCAAGCAGGTTCCGCCTAGCTCAGACTTCTCAACCAAGGCAATTTTACCACCCAGCTGAGCTGCTTTGATAGCCGCTACGTAACCAGCAGGTCCGCCACCGATAACAACGATATCGTAAGCATCATCGCTCTTATCATCATCTGTGCTTGCTGCCGCTGTTGCAGGAGTTGGTGCTTCCGCAGGTGCAGATCCGCCAGCAGTTGGAATGTTTTCTCCCTCTTCTCCCAAGTAACCGATGACTTCCGTTACTGGGACGGTTTCACCGTCACCTTTAAGAATGGCAATCAGGTAGCCATCTTCTTCAGCTTCCAATTCCATGCTGACCTTGTCAGTCATGATTTCCAGAAGGATTTCTCCTTCTTTGACAAATTCGCCGACTTTCTTATTCCATTGGACAATTTGCCCTTCGGTCATATCCACGCCGGCTTTTGGCATAATTACTTCTAAAGCCATTTTTCTTTCCTTTTCTAACTAGTTTTTCATTTTCTAAGTGCCTCTTTGCTTTTTAGAATAGCAAAGAAAATCTTATACCAACATTGAAATTGGGTCTTCAATCAAAGCCTTCAAGTCCTTCATAAACTTAGCTCCAGCCATTCCATCAACTACACGGTGGTCAATGGTCAAGCCCAGACTCATAATTGGACGGATAACAATTTCGCCATTAACAACGACAGGTTTTTCTACTGTTGAACTTACACCCAAGATAGCAGAGTTTGGCTGATTGATGATTGGCCCAAAGGACTGAACGCCAAACATACCTAAGTTACTGATTGTGAAGGTTGAATTTTGCAACTCGCTCGGAGCTAACTTACCTTCCAAGGTACGTCCGATTACATCTTTAAAGGCTACCACAAGCTCTGATAGGCTCATTTTTTCCGCATTATAAACAACTGGTGTCATCAGACCATTATCCATACCGACTGCCATTGAAAGGTTGACATAGTTGTGTGTGATAATGGTCTTGCCATCCTCTGTCAAGGTCGAATTGAGGTAAGGATGTTTCATCAGTGTCTTTACAACAGCTAGCGAAAGCAGGTCTGTGACAGTTACTTTCTTGCCAGTTGCTTCCATGATTGGCTCCAGCACTTTTTTACGCAAGGCCAGCATTTCTGTCATATCAACATCATAGTTAAGTGTGAATGTTGGCGCCGTCAGGTAAGATTCTACCATCCGCTGAGCGATAACCTTCCGCATTGGCGTCATTGGAATACGCTCAATTTCACCGTAAGGAGTGACATTATCAGGCACTTCTTCCACTTTTTCAATTTGAGCAGGAGATTTGATTGTATCGCTCTCAACATTCTCAGGCAAGAACGCAAGAACATCCTTCTTCATAATCTTGCCACGATGGCCAGTTCCTTGAATCTCTTGCCAAGCAATATTATGTTCTTGGGCAATTCGTTTTGCCAGTGGTGAAATGCGCACCACATTTGTATCTTTATAAGTTTCCACGTCTTCTTTGTGGACACGACCGTTTGCACCTGAACCAGAAACATCATAGAGGTTGATTCCAAAATCATCCGCTAACTTTCTAGCTGCAGGAGTCGCTCTTAGCTTATCATCAGCCATGACCTCTCCAATTCTATTATAAGATATTAAGGACGCAGAGGGCAATGAAAAAATAAGAGATTGACGCTGTGTTCGATGAACACAAGGAATCTATCTTTTTTCACAGACCTCCGTCCGAATTCAATTACATGATATTGGGGCGTTAAAAGTCAAAGTGAAAATAGAAAGCTTAACGAAGAAATTTTCGTTTCTAGAAAAGTTTATCTTTTTCACACAGCTTTTAGCCCATGTTCAACTCTACAAGTAACTTGGATACGAAACGTATCTCAAGTTACTACGGTTGTCGCTATCTGCGACCAACCTAGTAGACTTACTAAGTCGTTCGTCGAATGTCATCGATTCGACTCTCTCCTGTTGCAACTTTACAAGTAACTTGAATACAAACGTATCTCAAGTTACTACGGTTGTCACTATCGGCGATTAACCTTGTAAATTTACTAATTCGCTCATCGGATAAAATCGGTCCGAATAACGATTGTCTGTAATTAGTAAAATTCTAAGTCTCTACACAAGATTAGATTACATAAAATAATTTATGTAATCTAATTAATGAGAAAGCCTTTTCTTTATTATACCTTATTCTTTATGATATGTCTTCCGAATAGCGTCTTTGATGCTTTCAACGGTCGGAATCATCGCATTTTCCAAGTTTTGTGCATAAGGCATTGGCACATCTTCACCTGCACAACGGCGGATTGGCGCATCTAGATAGTCAAATGCTTCAGACTCAGAAATAATCGCTGAAATTTCACCAATGAAACCGCTGGTTTTGTGGGCGTCATTAACCAAAACGACCTTTCCAGTCTTCTTAACAGAATTGATGATAATATCCTTATCAAGCGGCACCAATGTACGTGGGTCAACCACTTCTACAGAGATACCTTCTCCTGCTAATTCTTCAGCTGCCTGCATGACACGGCGCAGCATTTTTCCGTAAGTAACAACTGTTACATCGCTACCTTCTTTTTTGATTTCGCCAACACCGAGTGGTACCACATACTCAGGATCCAGTGGCACTTCGCCTTTTTGGTTAAATTCAGACTTGTATTCCAGGATAATGACTGGATTGTTGTCACGGATAGAAGCCTTAAGGAGCCCCTTCATATCGGCAGGCGTACCCGGAGCGACTACCTTAAGCCCTGGAATGTGGGTAAACCAAGATTCCAAAGACTGCGAGTGCTGAGCGGCAGAGCCAACTCCATTACCTGCTGCACAGCGGACAGTCATTGGCACTTGTCCTTTTCCGCCAAACATATAGCGCGTTTTAGCGGCTTGATTAACAATAGCATCCATGGCGATTACAGAGAAGTCCATAAAGGTCATGTCTACGATTGGACGCAGCCCTGTCATAGCTGCTCCAGCTGCTGCTCCAGAAATGGCTGCTTCCGAAATCGGACAGTCACGAACACGCTCCGGCCCGAACTCTTCCAGCATACCAACAGATGTTCCGAAATCTCCACCAAAGACTCCGACATCTTCTCCCATCAAGAGTACATTTTCATCGCGACGCATTTCCTCAGACATAGCGAGGATAATGGTGTCGCGAAAAGACATAGTTTTAGTTTCCATTTTCTTTTTCTCCTCTCTTTAGTCTGCGTAAATATCTTCAAAGGCAGATTCAAGCGGCGGGAACGGGCTTTCTTCTGCGAACTTTACGGATGCTTCTACTGCTTCTTTGACTCCAGCTTGGATAACTTCCAGCTCTTCCTCGCTTGCAATCTTGTTTTCCAGCAAGTATTTACGAAGATTTTCGATTGGATCCTTCTTCTTCCATTCTTCTACTTCTTCACGAGTACGGTATTTACCTGGGTCAGAAGAAGAGTGTCCCAACCAACGATAAGTCACACTCTCAATCAAGACAGGTCCTTTACCACTGCGAACATGCTCCACAGCCTTTTGGAAGCCTTCATAGACATCCAGAACATTATTGCCATCTTCGATGAACATACCTGGGATACCATAAGCTGCGCTGCGCTCGTGGATATGCTCTACATTGGTCATTTTCTTGATGTCGGCAGAAATGCCATAGCCGTTATTGATACAATAGAAAATTACTGGAAGGTTCCAGATAGAAGCCATGTTGACTGCTTCGTGGAAGACACCTTCGTTGGTAGCACCGTCACCAAAGAAGCAGACAACAATCTTACCTGTCTTATGCATTTGCTGGGTCAGAGCTGCTCCAACAGCAATTCCCATGCCACCGCCCACAATACCATTGGCACCAAGGTTTCCGGCATCTAGGTCAGCAATGTGCATAGAGCCGCCTTTTCCTTTACAGGTACCGGTATATTTCCCTAGAATTTCCGCCATCATTTCGTTGAGGTTGATTCCTTTGGCGATAGCTTGACCATGTCCCCGGTGATTAGAAGTCAGTAAATCATCCTCATTTAAGGCCAGCATAGCACCAACATTGGCTGCTTCCTCACCCACTGAGAAGTGAGTCATTCCAGGAACCTTTCCTTTTTTTACAAGTTGAGCAATTTTTAAGTCCATGCGACGGATTTCTTCCATCTTACGGAACATCTCTAACAAAAGATCTTTATTTAAAGTTGCCATTTTTTTGCCTTTCTAAGCATAATTCTTCTATTTAATTCTATCTAAAGCTGTAAGCACTGTCAAAACTTTTGCTCACTTGTATTTCACAAAGAAAAACCAGTCAATCCATTGGATAAACTGGTTTCCGACACCAAAATAGAAATTTCACAAACTTTTTGTGCTAGAGTAGTTTTTACTATTTTGAAACTGTTATACGAAAATAATAGCAGAGCATGCCTCTGATTAGTCAGCCTGTTTAGCAAAGTCTGCAATCATCTGCTCCATCTGCTCGCGGCTTGGTGTTGTCAGCATATAGAGGTAGTCACCTTGCAACTCCGCAAATGCGGCTGGCATGTCTTTCTTAACCTTGAAATTATCTCTGTATTTCTCCAGCAAGTCAGCCTCAGGGTAAGCATAGTTCGTTGATGCACGGCGCGAGGTTGCCAAACAATACAGTGGCTCCATGTGGGCAGCCGGGAAAGGCTCTCCTGCTACAATCGCTGCATAGCCTCTGTAAAGATCGATTGAGTGAGCGAAATTATAGACATCAATGGTAAAGCCACCGGCTGGACGGTTATTGTACTCAATGGCTACATAATCATCCCCCTCGCGGAAGAACTCAATATGGAAAAAGCGTTCTTTCATGCCGAAGATTTTGACAATCGCTTCTCCATAAGCACGCAGCTTTGGATCCATATCCTTGAGAACGTAGTAGGAATTGTCCATCTTATACATCATCAAATCCAGAGGTGTATGCGCATAGTCAAAGGTGGTTGCAAAGACAATCTGACCGTCCTTATCTACCAAACCATCAAAAGTGCAGATTTCGCCAGACTGGACAAACTTTTCAAAGAAATAAGCTGTCTGATGATCCCATTCTTGCTTGAATCGTTCGACATCTTCTGCTGTTTCCAATTTAAAGGTCGCAGCTGCTCCCACTCCATTATCAGGCTTGGCAATCAAAGGCAGACCAATTTTCTTGACAGCCAAATCTGCCCCAGCTTCTGTGTTGACAATCTGACCTGGAACGACTGGAACACCTGCCTTTTTAAAGAGTTTCTTCATCTCTGATTTGAATTTAGTCTTTTTCAGATCTTTTGGTTTTGCTCCAAAAACATTGAATTGCTCACGCAACTCAGCGTCCAGTTCAAGCCAGTATTCGTTATGAGACTCAATCCGATCGATAGGCCCATGCTTGTAGAAAAGAAAGGCCACAGCTCTTTTTACTTCGTCAAGATTTTCAAGATTTTCTACTCTGAAATATTCAGTCAATGAATCCTTCAAAGGTTGGTCTAGCTGGTCATAAGGCTCCTGACCAATTCCCAGAACAGTGATTCCTTTGTTAGCCAGCTCCACTGTAAACTGCTGAAAATTTTGCGGATAATAGGGAGAAATAACGATATAATTCATAGGAAACCTCCTTTAAAGATTGAGTTCATTAAGGAAATACGGCATTTGCTTACGCCACCAAATCCAGTCGTGGGAAACATCATGGCCCCATTCAGCAAACCAAGCTGGAATATTCTTATGCTCAAAAGCCTCTTTCAGCGTGTAGAAGGAAGGCAGGCCATCCTGCTCCCAGTCGCCCAAGCCAGTACAAACGATAATATCCGCCTGTCGATAGCGGTCAATAAACCACCCATCATTTTGGTTCCAGATATAGTCAGCTGGCGAGTTTTGATAAATGACTTCGTCGCTCAAATTATCACCGACAAAGAAACGTGCATCATAGACACCACTGAGGGCAATCACTTTATTGAAAACATCTGGATGCTGCAGGAAGAAATTAACAGCATGATAAGCTCCCATGGAGCAGCCTGTAGTCATCATAGGGTCAAACCAGCCTGTCTTATGCTTGACAAAAGGAATCGCCTCTTCGATGACATAACGCTCATATGCACGATGCATTTCTGCTCGATCGTGAGGATGCTTCCAGTCCGCCAACCAACTCTCACTATCAACACTGCTGAGAGTGAAAAACTGGACCTTACCGGCCTCAATAAAGCCAGCGCAGGCTTCAATCATGCCGAAGTCAGCATACTCATTATGGCTGCCGCCTGATGATGCAAAGACTATAATCGGGAGCCCAGCGTGGCCATAGCGATTGACATACATTTCACGGCCTAAATTGCCGCTCCAATGACTTAAAAATTCTACATGCATAGTTTCTACCTCTTTCTTAGTGTTTGACTAGATTACCATTTTTCGCCGATAAAACGGAAGCAGTCCGGCAAGTGCTCCGCCCAAGCGATCTCGTTGTGAATAGCCCCAGACTGGATCTTAATTTGAATATTGGACAAATCTACCCCAGATACAAGTAACTGCCGGAAATAGCTGAGCGATGAATCAATATAGGCCTGCTTGATATTGCCCGCCATCAATGTCTTATCTGTATCATCAGCCTCTTCCGTCCCAACATAAATGAAAACTCGCTGGTCTACCTGAAGTTTTTTTCTCTCAATATAACGGTCAAAGGCTTCCTGATGCAGCCAATTTGCAGACGAAAAGATGCCCAGACAGCCAATCTGATCTTGGTATTCAACACCAATAAACTGGCTGATATTTCCCCCAAGAGAAGAGCCAATCATAGCCGTATGCAGTCGATCCGACTTGGTCCGATAATGCTGATCAATAAAAGGCTTGACAACTTCCATGACAAACTCCGCATACTCCGTTCCCTTGCCGCCAAACTGAATGCCGGGAATATTGGACTCTTGGAACTTCCAAGCTGCGTATTCATTCATCCGCCCTTGACCATCGTTATCAATAGCCACGACAATCATTTTTTCAATATCTGGATTACGCTTGATTGTCGGAATAACCTTCCACGAATGGCCGCTGAAAGATTCCTTGCTATAAAGAACATTTTGTCCGTCATGAAAATAAACGACCGGATAGGTCTTGTTTGTATCCTGACTATAGTTCTTTGGAAGTAATACGCGGACACGGCGTTTCTGCTTGGTATAAGGAACAACTAACTCATGTGTTTTCATTTCAAGGTAAAAATAGGATTTATTCATTTTCAGAAAACTTTCTATTTTCAAAATTTTTATTTATTATATCACAAATTAAGCAAAAAAGTTAGGGATTTCCTAACTTTTTGATGATTTTTATTAGATAATGATAGAAAATAGATTATTTATCCAAATAAGGCTGTAAATCCTGCAAGGCTCGCTCAGCAATTTTATTCTGCTGCTTTTTGAGCCAATCGCAAGTAATCCGTCAAATGCTTGTTTTCTATATCTTCAAGCGTATGTAATTTCAAATGGCGACGGCCTTTACCCTTGCCTTCCAACAAACCGTATGGGTCTGCCATCTCGGCGCCACGACCAAATTCCACAGTTACATGCTGCTTATAAACAAAAATGCCGCAAAACGGTTCGGGGGCGGCAAACAAAATACCGCCATATTTCACTTCTTCGACTACCGTATCTGACAGTTGCCGTATTTTCGTGCGCACACTATTGGCGATTTCATACAAGGCAGGATTATTAATTAGCCAATCATCCAGCAGATTTTTTACTTTTTGGTTCATGGTCTCCTCCTAATTTGAGATTGTAGGTTGGTCATTGATGTCCGATTTCCAAATTTTTTATTTGTTATAGCACAAAATCAAGAAAAATTCAAGAAAATCCTAACTTTTTTTAAATTTCTTGATAAAATTGTAAGTCTTTTAATGCTCGCTCGGCGATTTTTTCGTAACGTTCTTTTTTATCACGAATGCGCGGACCTTCCAATTCTTTGATAATGCCAAAATTGACATTCATGGGTTGGAAATGCTTGCTGTCAGCGTGGGTAACATAGTGTGGCAGGCTGCCGATTGCTGTTGTTTCTGGAAAAACAAGTGCTTCTTCTCCCTTGAAGAGTCGAGCAGCGTTAATACCAGCAACTAGACCAGAAGCCGCTGACTCGACATAGCCTTCAACTCCAGTCATTTGACCTGCAAAGAAAAGATTTGGCTGTTTCTTAGAGCGGAAAGTCTGTTCCAGCAGATTTGGAGAGTCCATATAGGAGTTTCGATGCATAACTCCATAGCGGACAAATTCTGCATTCTCAAGGCCAGGAATCATTTGAAAGACCCGCTTTTGCTCTCCCCACTTGAGATGAGTTTGGAAGCCAACGATGTTGTAAAGACTGCCAGCTGCATTATCCTGACGAAGCTGCACTACAGCGTATGGCGTCTTAAAATCTCCGTCACGAGGCCCTTGGTAGTCATCTGGATATTCTAAACCAACTGGCTTCATCGGTCCATAAAGCATGGTTTTAATGCCTCTCTTAGCCATAACTTCAATAGGCATGCAGCCTTCAAAATATTTTTCTTTTTCAAAGGAATTGAGCGGTGCTTCCTCAGCATTGACCAAAGCATCATGGAAATCCATAAATTCTTGCTTGGTCATTGGCGCGTTGAGATAGGCTGCTTCTCCCTTATCATAGCGGGATTTGAGATAGACCTTGGACATATCAATGGTATTGACATCAACAATTGGCGCTGCTGCGTCGTAGAAATAAAAACCGTCGCCTCCATTGAGCGCGTGAATTTTTTCGGCCAGAGCATCACTAGTCAAGGGTCCTGTCGCAATGACTGTGATAGCATCCTCTGGAATTTCAGTGATTTCTTCGCGAATAACCTCAACCAATGGATGATTGGACACTAGCTCTGTTACCATCTGAGAAAAACCTTCTCTATCAACTGCTAGAGCACCACCTGCTGGCACCCGAGTCGCTTCTGCTGACTTTAAGATGACCGAGTCCAACCGTCGCATTTCTTCCTTGAGCAAACCGACTGCGTTGGTCAGCGCATCTCCTCGCAGAGAGTTAGAGCAGACCAGTTCTGCAAAGTCTGCAGTTTTGTGCTGAGGTGTTGACTTAACACCCCGCATTTCATAGAGTTTGACTGGGATGCCACGCTTGGCAATCTGGTAAGCTGCTTCACTGCCAGCCAGACCAGCACCGATAACATTGATATAGGATAATGACATGATACTCTCCCTTGGATATTTCTAGATTTTCACTCTGACCATTATAACAAAAAGATAGTAAAAAAGACAGACAGGAGAATTCCTGAATGTCTATCATTTTGTCATTTTTTCCAAGTAAGCAATCTTAGCAAAATCCTTATGATTGTTATTTTCATTTCGGTAAGAATCTTGAGAAGAAGCACGGTAGATAGCTAAAAATTGCTCTGCAGTTGGCAATAGAAATTCAACACCTTCTACTTCTCTTCGAGACAGATCCGTTATTGGCACACCTGAAAATGCCTCCAAGGTTTCCATGGCTCCAAACTCAATAGACAGATCTTCTTTTTGAAATTCATGCTCGTGCAGATCGACTAAGCGATAGCCCAAGCCCTCCATCATAGGCTCAATCTTGTCCATATCGTAAATACGTTCTTCATCTGGTGCTTCCCAGCCACGCTCATCACCATGAACATGAATATCAATATCATGCGCCTGCCAGTCTTGTCCAGTAACTTGCTCCAGACCTAGAGAACCCATCAGAAGTGGAACAATTCCTATCTTATTCAGTTGAGACGCGATTTTTAGAAATTCTGCAAATTTATCTGTCATAAAACTTCACCTCTTCTCCAGAAAGATATTTTACGTAATATAAATTATGTAAAAATGTTATTTCACTTTTTCTTCTTCATAATCGCCATTACTGCAGACCACTTGCTTACCGCCACCGCGAACTTTCTTTTCAACCAGATAGTTGTCACATTTTGGACAGTTCCGACCGACCGGCTTGTCCCAAGATGTGAAATCACAGTCAGGATAACGATCACAGCCGTAGAAAATGCGATTTCGCTTAGTCTTACGCTCAATAACTTGACCTTTCTGGCACTGTGGACAGGTCACGCCGATTTCTTTGACAATAGCCTGAGTGTGACGACAATCTGGGAAATTGCTGCAGGCATAGAACTTGCCAAATCGACCTAACTTAATGACCATCGGACTGCCACAGACCTCACAGTCAAAACCAGCTGGTTCATCCTTGATTTGGATTTTCTCCATTTCAGACTCAGCTTTAGTCACTTCCTTTTCAAAAGGTTGATAAAACTCGTCAATAACTTTCTGCCACTGCTCTTTCCCAACTTCAACATCATCCAGCTTCGCTTCCATTTCTGCTGTAAATTTCACATTTACAATGCCTGGGAAGAATTCGACAATCAGTGAATTGACAATCTCCCCTAGTTCCGTCGGCTCAAAACGCTTGGAAACCAGTTTAACGTAATATCGTTTCTGAATAATTTCAATGGTCGGTGCATAGGTAGACGGACGACCAACACCATTTTCTTCTAAAGTCTTGATGAGAGTCGCTTCAGAATAACGTGCAGGTGGCTGGGTGAAGTGCTGTTCTGGATTGGTATTGACACGCTTGACTGTATCACCCTTTTCCATGTCCGGCAGCATTTTATTCTTGTCAGAGTCGTTATAAATAGCCAGATAGCCATCAAACTTGACCTGACTGCCGTTGGCAGCAAATTGGACACCATTTTGCCCCAGCTTGACATTCATAGTATCAAAGACTGCTGCAGTCATTTGGCTGGCAACAAAGCGATTCCAAATTAGCGTATAGAGTTTAAGTTGATCCTTATCCAGATACTTTGCGATACTTTCCGGTGTATTGAAAACGCTGGAAGGACGAATGGCTTCGTGGGCATCTTGAGCGCCAGAAGCGTTCTTGGCCTTGCTGCCATGTTTGGAATATTTGGCGCCAAATTTATCCGTGATAAAGCTTGCTGCTTCATTTTGCGCTACTGGGCTGATACGAGTTGAGTCGGTACGCATGTACGTAATCAGACCTTGTACGCCAGAACCGATATTAATCCCCTCATAGAGCTGCTGAGCCACCATCATGGTCTTACGAGTCCGGAAATTAATCTTATTAGCAGCATCCTGCTGCATAGAGGAAGTCGTGTAGGGCAGCGGAGCATTACGTCGACGCTCTTTCTTTTCAACGCTGTCGACTATAAAATCATCTCCTTTGAGATGAGAAAGCACTTCTTTGACCTCGTCGTTATTTGTCAGCTTCATCTTTTTGCCATTCATACCATAGAAGCTGGCCTGAAACTGACGAGTTCCCTTCTTGAAGGTTCCGTCAATTGTCCAGTATTCTTCTGGTTTGAAGGCATTGATTTCATTTTCCCGGTCGATAATCAGCTTGAGCGCGACAGACTGCACCCGGCCAGCTGATAAGCCTTTTTTGACTTTCTTCCAGAGAATAGGAGAAATGGAATAACCAACCAAGCGGTCCAAAACTCGACGAGCCTGCTGGGCATCGACCAGATCCATATCAATCTGGCGCGGCTCTTTAAAAGCGTTCTTGACTGCATCTTTGGTGATTTCATTAAAGACGACACGGTTTTTCTCTTTCTCATCCAGATTAAGAATGTGAGCCAGATGCCAAGAAATAGCTTCTCCTTCGCGATCCGGGTCACTTGCCAGAAAGACTTGCTTAGCTTTCTTCGCTTCTTTTTTCAAGTCATTAATCAACGGACCTTTACCACGAATATTGATGTATTGTGGCTCATAGTTGTTCTCAAAATCAATGGACATAGTAGACTTTTTCAGGTCACGAATATGCCCGACACTGGCCAGAACCTTATAGTTTCGTCCCAGATATTTTTCTATTGTTTTTGCCTTGGCAGGCGACTCTACGATGACAAGATTTTTCTTGGTCGTAGACTTCTTCTTTGTTTTTGTAACCAATTTAGACACCTTCTATAAGAAATAAATCTCATAGAGTTTAAACTATTTTTTGATAGATGTCAACTGCTAACTTTTCTTATAGGAAAACTTGTTTTAAAAATCAAACTCTGAAAGGACGTCAGAGCCTGATGTGATGCACTTTGCACCCTCTTGAATCAAATGATGGCAACCGTCAGATTTTCCATCTAAAATTGACCCTGGAATAGCAAAGACATCCCGCCCTTCTTCCATGGCTCGCTCACAAGTAATCAGACTACCTGATCGCATTTTAGCTTCTGCAACGATAACGCCTCGGCAGAGACCAGCGATGATACGATTCCGCTCTGGAAAATGGAATTTCAAGGGCTGTTCACCTGGACCATACTCTGTCAGCAATAAATGATTTTTGCCAATGTAAGCTTGTAATTTTTTGTTGGACTTGGGATAAAAAACATCTAATCCAGTACCAATGACAGCAATCGTCTGCCCCCCGTTTTGCAGGGCAGCCATATGAGCCGCTGTATCTATTCCACGAGCTAGGCCACTGACGATAACCAATTCATTATTTAGCTCCTTGACAATCTTTTGCACGGAGGCATTTCCTTGCTTACTGCTGTCTCGACTGCCAACGACCGCTGCCTTGGGCAATTCTAGTAGATTTAGATTTCCCTGATAAAATAACAAAGTCGGGGCATCATAAATCTCGCATAAATCCCAAGGGTAAATATCATCCAAGATAGAAAAGGACGGGAAAAGTTCAAATTCTTCCTCCAAAGCTGGTAAATCAAGCCTCTTGTATTTCTCTATAAAGAGAGCGGGATTACGGCATTCAGATACGACAGCCTTATCTCGGAGAGAAAGCTTGCCATCTCTACTCTCGGCGTATCTCAAAACATTTAAAACCTGATGATTAGTCAAGCCAGCTTTTTTCATTTTATAAATCTCAAAATTATTCATTTTTTCACCTCACTTTCTTATTCGTAAAAAAATTCAAAAAAGAACTGCAATACAGTTCCTTCTTTACGATTTTATTGAATTTGATGTTGTCAATAGCTGGTTTTCTTGGCTATTGCCTTTAGCCCATCTTTTATTCTTTATGAACAGGGATTTTCTTAATAATTCGTGCTGGATTACCAGCCAAGACTACATTGTCACCAAAAGACTTGGTCACAATCGCTCCGGCACCCACCACGACATTGTCCCCTAGTGTCACGCCTGGCAGAATCGTCACACCTCCGCCAGCCCAGAAATTATCACCAATAGTGATTGGTGCTCCGTACTCAATACCGGAATTTCTTTCCACTGGATCAAGCGGATGAAGAGGTGTCAGAAACTGGCAATTTGGACCAAGCAAAGCATTATCTCCGATGCGAATCGGGCAAACGTCCAACATAGTCAGATTCCAATTAGAATAAAAATTCTCCCCTAGATGAATATTGATTCCATAATCACAGACCAAATCAGGCTTCATAGCAAGATTCTCCCCTGTGCTGCCAAACCATTCTTTGATAATAGCACTGCGCCGGTCACTGTCTCGCTCTTGGTTAAAACGATATTGAAATTCCTTTGATCTTGCTGCCAATTCTCTCAATTCACTATCTTGCGGTCTGTAAATCTCTCCAGCAATCATTTTTTCGTATTCGCTTCGCATGGCATCCTCCTTTTTATGTTTATTCACACATTGATTTTACGGGTTCAAATGTCTTGCGATGAATAGGAGTTACGCCGTTTCGTTCCAATCCTTGCAAATGACTTTTGGTCCCATAACCAGCATTTTTCGCAAAATCATAGCCGGGATATTCCTTGTCATAGTCTGCCATCAGCTTATCCCGAGTAACCTTAGCTACAATACTAGCTGCTGCGATAGACAGAGAGTTGGCATCTCCTTTGATGATGGACTCTTGTGGGATATCAACATCCAGTTTCATGGCATCAATCAGCAGATAATCTGGCTTGAGACTCAACTTAGACAAAGCCTCTTTCATAGCAAGCTTGGTCGCTTCGTAGATATTGACTTGGTCAATAATCTCGTTGTCCATCAGGCCAATACCGACTGCCAAAGCTTTATCCATGACTGCTTGATAGATTTCATCATGCTTTTTCTTGGGTATCTTCTTGCTGTCGTTGAGCCCCTTAATCTTACATCCTGGAGGTAAGATAACAGCCGCAGCGACAACTGGTCCAGCTAGAGGACCACGACCGACCTCATCAATCCCAGCAATTGCCAGGTGGCCTGCTTGATAAAGCTCTTTTTCATACCGTAACATCTGCTCTAGACGCAAATCCTCATCTAACTCCGCTTGAATGACTCTTTTGCGCTTTTCAATCGCTTTTTGAACTCCACTGCGCAAATCATTCGCTGCTTCTGCCAGAAAAGGATCAGCCAAATCTGTCACTAACTCTAAACGTTGCTGGATTTCTTTAATCGTTGCCATCTAGTTCACCAACCGTATCCAAGCAATAACGACCTAACTTGCCATCGCGGACATCTTTGACAAAAAGACTGTAAAAACGGTCATAGTCATCGCGGAAGCCGAGTTTTTGAGTCATATCCATAATCATGTCAGGCGCTTCCTGACTTAGATCCAGCTGCTTGAAGCGTGCTGTCAGCCCCTCAGGATAATGCTCCTTAAAATAATTAAGACCAAAAATCGTCACCTCATCCATAGGCAGCAGATTATCCTTAATAGCTCCAGTCAGAGCTAGCTTGAGAGCAACTGTCTCATCTTCAAACTTAGGCCAGAGAATCCCAGGTGTATCCAAGATTTCCAAGTCTTTATTCGACTTGAGCCATTGCTGACCTTTGGTCACACCTGGCTTATTCCCTACAACGGCAATTTTCTTACCTGCCAAGCGATTCATGAGGGTTGATTTTCCAGCATTTGGAATACCGATAATCATGGTCCGCAGGGTTTCGATACGAATTCCTCTTTCCCTTTGACGTGCTAATTTATCTGTCATAATTTTCTTAGCTGCATCTGTCACTTTTTTTACAGCAGATTGTTCTTTGGAATTAATAGATAAAGTCGGAATTCCCTGACTTTCAAAATAGCTCTGCCATTCCTTAATACGAACAGGGTCTGCCAAATCAGCCTTGTTTAAAATCAAAAGCTTGGGTTTATCTCCCACAATCTTAGTCAGCATAGGATTTTGACTGGATAAAGGAAGCCTGGCATCAACCAGTATCGTCACAAAATCAACAAACTTAATATTTTCCTGTACCTGTCTCCGTGCCTTGGACATATGCCCTGGAAACCATTGAATCGTTGCCATAATTTATCCTTTCAACGAATATCATTGATAAAATTTTATATCTTTACCTATTTTAACATATTTCTAGAATTTAAGCGGATGAATCCAAAACGTATCACTCAACATCTCTAAGAACAAAGTAAAAAGCCCTAGCGGACTTTCTGATTTTATCTCACTTGCTCAAAATGCAGATGCACAGCGATATGGTCTCCATAGCCATTGCGCTCTAAATCGCGTTGCAGGCGATAGGAAATATAATGCTCTGCAATGGTAATATAACCTGCACCCAAGAGGCGGCTTTCAACCATGGACTGAATCATGCTGATCGTCGCACGTTCAACTTTAGCTTCTTCCAAATCAAGAACAACTTTCTTTGTAACCTGCGCTAAATTCTGACGCAAATCATCTGTCAACACATAGACAGTCTGAGCTGCCTTTAAAACCGCTTGATAAATTTTATCTGGGTCAAATTCTACAACCTCACCACTCCGTTTAATAACTTGCATAAAAAACTCCTTTTATATTATATATTTCTAATCTAATGTATGTCTATAACATGACTGCTGACAATCTAGTTATCTATGGTCTGCTCAAAAAGAAATACCTAAGCTAGACCGTACCCTTAAATTATATAATTTTTTCCAATATTTTTCAAAGGAAGCTTCCTTTTTTTCTTTAGTCTTAAAAGACTATATAAAAGGACTGCTCTGGGCAATCCTTTTTCCAATGTTCTTCATAAACTATCAGATACTGAATTCACTTTTAAGTTTAAGTCAAGACGACTAACTTAGCAATCAAAACATTATGTATCGGATTTCTCTAATGTTATGTCTTGTCTTTTGTAACGATAATACATTTTCCAGTGAGTTTCAGACACTTCTTCTAATCTCAATGTTTTGTTAATAGGCTTAAATGACAATTTCTCTTCTTCAACTCTCTTTAAGAGCTCAACTAATAACTCTCCTCCAGCGTTCAGAGAAATTAAACTATCATCCTCACTATCATATTGAAGTAGAATTTTCTTTGTTGGTTTGTGAATGATGTTATAAAGATTGAAAGCTTTATCGATTTCAAAATTTTTCTCTTTATCAGCTACCATTGACAAACTGTGCAACTCCAACTGACCAATTTTAAAAGCTCCAAAAAGACTGAAAACAATCCCTAACGCAACAAGTGTTTCCCAGATGAAAGAGAGAAGCTTCAGATCCCAATCTGTTATAAGTATAAGAAGTAAATAAATAACTCCTAAAACAAATCCAAGCAAAATAAATGCTGAACCATAGCATCCTGCCTTATCACCGGTCCGAATAACCGGCTTATCATAAACTTTTTTACCTTCAAGTTTTTCCAGTCTATGCTTAGTTTTATACTCCTCAATTCGTTCACTATGTTTTTCTGTCACAATATTCAATTCTTTCTTAATTATTTTTATCTATGGCATTCCTAAGACTGCTGCATCAATCAATAATCCGGTCTTAGAACGCCTTTAACCGTCTCTTTAGTTGCTTGGTAGTCGCCATCAACCACGACCTTGATAATGCGTTTGGCATCTTCTTCAGGCGCAGGTACAAGTGGTAAGCGGGTTGGGCCGGCTGCAAAGCCCAAATAATTGAGGACTGCCTTGACTGGAGCTGGACTTGGGTAAGAGAAAAGCGCATTGACTTTAGGGATGAATTTCCGTTGGATAGCTGCTGCTTTTTTGATGTCATTGTGTTCAATGGCATCCAGCATTTCAAACATTTCATCACCGTTTGTGTGAGAAGCAACTGAAATAACTCCATCAGCCCCCAGATTCATAGCATGAAAGGCATCGCCGTCCTCACCGGTATAAATCAGAAACTCCTCTGGACGATGCTCAATCAGATAGGCCATATTCGCTAGACTGGTACATTCTTTAACCCCGATAATATTTGGATGCTCTGCCAGTCTCAGCATGGTCTCAGGCGTCATCTCAACCACTACCCGGCCAGGTATATTGTAGATAATGATGGGCAGGTTTGAAGCATCCGCAATGGCTTTAAAGTGCTGATACATCCCTTCCTGAGAAGGTTTGTTGTAATAAGGTACAATGGCCAAACCAGCTGCAAAACCACCAAATTCATCTACTTCTTTGACGAATTCGATAGAATCGCGCGTTTCGTTGGTACCGACACCGGCTATCAAAGGAACACGCCCCTTGACAACCTTTTGAACTGCCGCAAAAAGCTCCAACTCTTCATCGTGAGTCAGGGTTGGACTTTCAGCAGTCGTTCCAGCAAGTAAAATCCCATCCGTATGGTGAGCCAAAAGGTGCTCAATCAAGTCTGGAATAGCTTCAAAATTGATGGAACCATCTTCATGAAAAGGTGTGATAAAAGCTGTGATGATTTTACAGTTTTTCAGATCCGAATACGCCATAAACTTACCTCTCTTTATACGAAAAGAGGGTTGAAAGAACGATTATTCAACCCTGTGCTGTCAAGTTTCCTTGGTCACTTTATTTTAATTCAAAAACAACTTCTGCTGTCGGACGAACTAAACCACAATCATGCAGTGTCTCTGCGATTTGAACAGAGTTCCAAGCTGCTCCTTTAAGAAGGTTGTCTGAAACCACCCACATATGGATTCCTTTTTCTGCATCTAGATCTTTACGAATCCGGCCGACAAAGGTTTCTTTCTTACCAACCGCATTGATTGCTTGCGGATAAACCTGATGCGCTACATCATCCTCCAGAACAGCACCAGGAAAGGCTGAAATTGCTGCTTTTACCTGATCAATAGGTGCAACTTCCTTAGTCTCGATGTAGACAGACTCTGAGTGAGCAGACAAGATTGGAAGACGGACACATGTCGCAGAAACAGCAATTGAATCATCTTCCATGATTTTCTTCGTTTCTTTAGTCATCTTCATCTCTTCGTAAGTATAGTCGTTATCTGTGAAGACATCAATCTGAGGTAAGGCATTAAAAGCAATAGGATAATGTTTTTTATCGCCGCCACATGGCAGGATATTGGCTTCCGCATCCTTAGGATCTACACCGTCATTGAGAACAGAGCGCAACTGAGCCTGAGTTTCAAGAATAGCACCCATACCTGCACCAGAAACTGCTTGATAGGTAGACACAATGATGCGCTCCAGCCCCCATTGCTGACGAACAGGCTCTAAAGCCACCATCATCTGAATTGTCGAGCAGTTAGGACAAGCAATAATTCCCTTGTGCTGATCTAAGGCATGGGCGTTGACTTCTGGAACAACCAGAGGAACATCAGGATTTTGACGGAAATAAGAGGTGTTATCGACCACTACCGCTCCAGCTTTAACTGCGTAAGGAGCGAATTTTGCTGAGGTAGAACCACCAGCTGAAAAGAGAGCAATATCTACACCTTCAAAAGCTGTCTCTGTCGTCTCTTCAATAGTAATATCTTGTCCCTTGAATTGGAGAACTTTACCAGCTGAGCGAGCTGACGCCAGATAGCGTATTTTATCAATTGGAAGGCTAGATTCTTCCAGCATTTTAATCATTTGAGATCCAACGGCGCCAGTGGCACCTACTACAGCAACTGTATATCCCATGCGATAACCTCTCTGAATTTTCAAAAAATTTTGTATTGTTAGTATTATACTATTTTTAGGGAAAAATGCAAATATTTCTGAAGAACATAAGTGCGATATTTTGATAAAATACACCAACTTCCTTGCATCACTAAGAGATCTTTCAAGATTTGCTGCTTTTATTCTCACAAACAAAACTGCATCCATTGCCCTTCAACCTCTTCCTGCAGATTCGTTTCGTTAAGAGCAATAGTACTCACAACGTCGACCGTCTCAGTATCAATGTCTCTAAGCTCGGCTGCGACTAACCATCTTGCCTGTCTAAGAAAGCTTTCAAGGTTTACAGATTTTGTCCTCGCGAACAAAACTGCATCCACTGCTCTATGACTCAACTTCTTACTGCAGATTCGTTTCATCAAGAGCAATAGCACTCACGACGCCAATCGTCTCAGCATCAATGTCTCTAAGCTCGGCTGAGAAAAACCGTCTTGCCTCTCTAAGAGAAGTTTCAAGGTTTACAGATTTTGTCCTCACGAACAAAACTGCATCCATTGCTCTACGACTCAACTGCCTTCTGCGAAGTTGTTTCATCAAGAGCAATAGCACTCACGACGCCAATCGTCTCAGCATCAATGTCTCTAAGCTCGGCTGAGAAAAACCGTCTTGCCTCTCTAAGAGAAGTTTCAAGGTTTACAGATTTTGTCCTCACGAACAAAACTGCATCCATTGCTCTACGACTCAACTGCCTTCTGCGAAGTTGTTTCATCAAGAGCAATAGCACTCACGACGCCAACCATCTCAGCATCAATGTCTCTAAGCTCGGCTTCAACTAACGCTCCTACCTCTCTAAGAGACATAGAAAAATCCCCAATCCGTAGATTGGGGATAAGGGCACTTTCGTGTGATCAGCAGGTTCACACAACCGATCAAGGTCCGCTCCTGCGTTATGACCTCCCATGCTTCAATTTGCAGAAAATCTGCATATCGACTCATCGCACGAAATATAGTTTACCTTATCTTTTTCCGTTTTGTCAAGGTATTTAATCTAAAATATAAACAAAAACTTGTCTATCTTTCCATTCCTGATCTTCTTTTTGGAATTGTTTCCGTACTCCTTCAAGATAGAAATCAGCTTGCTCCA
>ERZ773006.381-NODE-381-length-21640-cov-5.65133_pt1 | contig 21640 bp, 10 predicted proteins | sample MGYA00580843_ERZ773006 | MGnify/ENA primary metagenome ERZ773006 (study PRJEB29015, sample SAMEA2738011) | human oral metagenome | biome: human oral; feature: human-associated habitat; material: dental | place: China | collected 2052 ...
GTAGTGCTTGTAGTAGGCGTCGTTGATCTTGTCCTTGCCGCCCTTAGCGTCGCCCGCCTTGAACGTGGACACGCCTTCGTCGATCAGGCCATTGATCGTGGTCGACACATCGCTCCACGTCTGATCAGCGGCGCGCGAGGGCGAGGCGAACATCGCCACGGCCAGGGCCGCCATCACGGCCACGATAAGAACGCGACTGAGTCGCTGACCAACACTGAGTGCGTGAGCGCGAATACTGTGTGCGTGAGCGCGATTACTGAGTGCGTGAGCGCGAAGCACTGCCACCACTTGCCTCCTGACGATCCGACGTTTAGGTAACGCCGGGATGATGGAATTCCTAACCGTTGAGCGTAGCCACATCTCGCCCAGGTGAAAAGTAGTCCGTTTAGGTCGTCCTAAATTGTGATCATGCTGTGATGGTCCGTAGCGCGCACGCACGCCACCATTCGAGGACCAAGGGCCCAGGATTGTCATTTGCTGACGCGATGCCATAAAAATGGCGCAATACCTGGGATTACTCATGCCTCACAGTTCAACCAGACACCCACCCCATCAGGTCAAGATCTGGCAAAATATTCGGGCGGTCTCATTTTCGACAGGAAGAGAACACCACCCATGGCAACCGACCCACAAGCCACCCCCGCGAGCGCGACACCAGCATCCCCCGTGGCCGACGCAAGCCCGCAGGGCCCCGCGGCCACCGCTCCCCTCCCCCTGCCCGACGAGGCTGTTTCGAGCGAGGCGGCCCCGGCCTCGTCCTCCAAGCGCCCGACGCGCGCGGACTGGGTGCGAATCGCGATCTTCGGGATCCCCTACGCTGTGTTCTTCCTGGTGGGAGTGCCGACATGGATCTTCCCCGCATCGTGGAGCCTAACCGCTATCAACATCGGGCTCGACACCATCTTGCTGATCATGGTGCTCGCATTCTTCGGGCGCGAGTTCTTCCCCGCTTTCACCTACCTGCGCACGCGCCCCGTGCGCAAGATCGCGCTCCTCTTGGGCCTGTGGCTCCTGGTCGTCATCGTCCAGGCCTCCGTCCGTTTCGCACTCTACGGAGGCAACCCACCAGTTGCCGAAAACCAGCAGCAGGTCATCAACGCCCTGCATGACGGAGCCCTTGGCCTGGCGTTCTCCTTCTTCGTGACCGTTGGCGTGCCGGTGGTGGAGGAAATCTTCTACCGCCACATTCTCATCGGCAAGCTCAGTGCCTACGCGCCCACCTGGTTCGTCGCAACGATTTCTGCTGCACTGTTTGCGTACATGCACTCTCACCAGTGGCAGGACTTCTTCTCATACCTGCCGCTCTCGATCGTCCTGACCCTCGTGTACGTGAAGTCCGGAAAGAACGTGGCCTACTCGTGGCTGTTCCACGCACTGAACAACTCGATCATGGTGATCCTCATGTTCGCCATGCAGGGAGCTTTGCAGAACGTCTGATTGATGGATGTCGTGACGCCCCGCCCGGCCTCGGGCGGGGCGCTGCTGTACGTCCGCCGGATGCGGCCGCCCCGCCGCCAATCGGGGGGAATTGCACTACACGAGGGTTCGACACGCCGGCGACACGCCGCAAGAAGGCTTCGTGTAGCGAAAAACCCCCATCGCCACCGACATGGAGAATTCCAGGGCACGGAGGGCCCGGCCGCAGTGCCCGTGGATAACGGGACCCGGCCGCGGTGCGGGCTTCGGCCGGCTGGTAGGGCCAGCACGTGTTGGCGGGGTCACCGCCAGACAAATTTCGCATGCAATTCCCCCACGACACGAATCGATGCACGCTCAAAAACAGCAGAATATCAACGATCAGATTTCAACATTTGAAATACACTCAGGGGAATTGCATGCGAAATTGCTCCGTCGCGGCGGGGCATGACCACAGCGCCCGCGACCGGTAGAGGGTCGCCAGTAGAGGGTCGAGAGTGACGGCGATAACCACCCCAGCAAAAGTCGCACATAATTTCCCACGGTCATTTTTCGAGACCGCCCAAAAACGTTGCAATTCCAACGATATAAATTCAATGTTTGAACAAGCCACAGGGGAATTACGTGCGAAATTGCTATGGCGTGGGCCGCTACACCCGTTAAGGGCCACTGCACCCGTTATGGGGCGCGACACCCGATCAGAAGGGGTGCACTGCCTACGGATCGGGTGCAGCACACCCAGTCACAAGAACAAACGCGGAAGCTGCGAGACACGGGCCTGGCCGCGGCACCCGCAGGTGACGGCAACACCACCGCCAGACAAATTTCGCATGCAATTCCCCCAGGACACCAATCGATGCACGCTCAAAAACCGCAGAATATCAACGATTAGATTTCAATACTTGAAATACACTCCGGGGAATTGCATGCGGAATTACTGTGCGGACGGGCCGCCGCCCACGGGCACATCAAGCAGCCCGGCCCGGCAGGGCACACAGGGCAACCCGGCCCGGCAGGACACACAGGGCAACCCAGCCCGGCAGGGCGCCCGGAACACCCGTGGGGCCACAACACCACCAGCACCAACAACGTGGCGAGGCCGCGACCGGTTTCCCGGCCACGGCCTCGCCACTCAGTCAGCGCCGCTCAGAAAGGCGGCACCGCGCGGAATAGCGCCAGCGATCAGGCGGTCATGTCCACGTGGTCTTCGACCGCGGCGCGGCCAGCCTCGAGGCGGGCGACGGGGACGCGGAACGGCGAGCAGGACACGTAGTCCAGGCCCACGTTGTGGAAGAAGTGGATCGACTGCGGGTCGCCACCGTGCTCGCCACACACGCCGAGCTTGATGTTCGGCTTGGTGGAGCGGGCGCGGCGCACGCCTTCGGAGACCAGGGTGCCCACGCCGTGGACGTCGATGGACTCGAAGGGGGAGACGCCGAAGATGCCGGCCTCGATGTACTGCGGGAAGAACACGCCTTCGACGTCGTCGCGCGAGAAGCCCCACACGGTCTGCGTCAGGTCGTTGGTGCCGAAGGAGAAGAAGTCGGCTTCCTCGGCGAGGTCCTCGGCCGTCATGGCGGCGCGCGGCAGCTCGATCATGGCGCCGATGGAGACGCCGGACAGGTCGACGCCGTGGGCGGCGGCGACGGAGGCGATGATGCCTTCGGCCTCTTCGCGCACGAGCTGGAGCTCACGCACGGAGCCGACGAGCGGAACCATGATCTCGGGGCGCGGGTCGAGGCCGCGGCCCACGAGTTCGGCGGCTGCCTCGCACAGGGCGCGCATCTGCAGGGCGAACAGGCCGGGCAGGTAGATACCCAGGCGCACGCCGCGCAGGCCGAGCATGGGGTTCTGCTCGTGCATGCGGCGAACCTCGACGAGCATGGCCTCGTCGGCGGGGTCGAGGGTGCCGGTGGCCTTGCCGACGGCAACCTTGGTCTCCAGCTCGATGAGGGCGGGCATGAACTCGTGGAGCGGCGGGTCGATGAGGCGCACGGTCATCGACTTGCCGTCCATGACCTCGAGCATCTCGAGGAAGTCCTGCTTCTGCAGCTTTTCGAGCTCGTTGAAGGCGGCCTGGCGCTCGTCGGACTCGGGGGCGGAGAGGATGGCGCGCTCGACGAGCGGGCGACGCTCACCCAGGAACATGTGCTCGGTGCGGCACAGGCCGATGCCCTCGGCACCGAACTCGATGGCGCGCTTGGAGTCGAGGGGGGTGTCGGCGTTGGCGCGCACGCGCAGGCGGCGGACCTTGTCGGCGTGGGACAGGAGCTTGTCGACGGCTTCGACGAGCTCGCGGGTGCCCTCGTCTTCGCCGGCGGCGGCGAGGCCGGCGTCGAGGCCTTCGGCGAGGTAGGTGGTGACGGGCGAGTCGGTCACGGGGACCTCGCCGCGGAAGATTTCACCGGTCTGGCCGTCGATGGCGATGGTGTCGTCGGCGGTCAGGACGAGGTCACCGATGGTGACGGAGCCGGCAGCCTCGTCGATGACGAGGGACTCGGCGCCACACACGCAGGTCTTGCCCATGCCGCGGGCGACGACGGCGGCGTGCGAGGTCTTACCGCCGCGCGCGGTGAGGACACCCTCGGCGGCGACCATGCCGGGCAGGTCGTCGGGGTTGGTCTCGCGGCGCACGAGGACCGTCTTGACGCCCTTTTCGGCGGCTTCGATGGCCTGGGCGTTGTTGAAGGCGATCTTGCCGACGGCGGCACCCGGGGAGGCGGCCATGCCGCGAGCGATGAGATCCTTGTCGGCCTTCGCGTCGAACTGCGGGAACATCAGCTGGGTGAGCTGGTCGCCGGTGACGCGGCCCAGGGCCTCGTCGCGGGTGATGAGCTTTTCGCCGAGGAGCTGGGTGGCGATACGGAACGCGGCGGCCGCGGTGCGCTTGCCGACGCGAGTCTGAAGCATCCACAGCTTGCCGCGCTCGATCGTGAACTCGATGTCACACATGTCGCGGTAGTGGGTCTCGAGCTTGCGCATGATGGCGCGCAGTTCGTCGTAGACGGGCTTGTTGATGCGCTCGAGGTCGGACAGGGCCAGCGTGTTGCGGATGCCAGCGACGACGTCCTCGCCCTGCGCGTTCTCCAGGTAGTCGCCGTAGACGCCGGAGTGGCCGGAGGAGGGGTCGCGGGTGAAGCAGACGCCGGTGCCGGAGTTCTCGCCCATGTTGCCGAACACCATGGTGCAGATGTTGACGGCGGTGCCCAGGTCGTGGGGGATGCGCTCACGGCGACGGTAGATGCGAGCGCGCTCGGTGTTCCAGGAACGGAACACGGCCTCGATGCCCATGTCCATCTGGGTGCGGGGGTCCTGCGGGAAGTCGCTGCCGGTCTGTTCCTTGACGATGCCCTTGAAGGTGTCGACGAGGCCCTTGAGGTCCTCGGCACTCAGGTCGGTGTCGCCGACGACGCCGCGCTCGGCCTTGAGGGCGTCGAGGGCGTCGGAGAAGAGGTCGCCGTCGATGTCGAGGACGGTCTTGCCGAACATCTGGATGAGGCGGCGGTAGGAGTCCCACGCGAAGCGTTCGTTACCGCTAACGGCGGCGAGGCCGCGAACGGACTCATCGTTGAGCCCGATGTTCAAAACGGTTTCCATCATGCCGGGCATGGAGAACTTCGCGCCGCTTCGCACGGAGACTAGGAGCGGGTCGGAGGGATCGCCCAGCTGGCGACCCATCTGGTCTTCGACGCCGCGCAGCGCGGTGGTGACCTCGGTGGCCAGCGACTCGGGAACCGTCGACTCTTTGAGATATGCGCGGCATGCCTCGGTGGTGATCGTGAACCCGGGGGGAACGGGCAGACCGAGCTTCGTCATCTCTGCGAGGTTCGCTCCCTTGCCTCCGAGCAGGTCCTTCATGGACTTGTCACCCTCGGAGAAGTCGTACACATACTTGACCATCGTGGTCCTCAACTTCCTTGTTTTGCGATGACCGACCCGCGCGCGGGTCGCTACCACAGGCAAGAATACACTGCTCTAGGGACCTAGGTCACCTGATGGCGCGACGACGCCCCATTGTCTTGACAAGGCGTCCTAGGGTGCGCCCGCCGAACGAGTCGGGGCAGAAAGAAACGCGTGGGGCGAGCCACAAGACCCGCCCCACGCGCGAAGCGTCACCGACTTGTCAGCGCACGCGGAACTCGATGGTGGTCCCCTCGCCGACGTCAATCAGGTCACCGTCGTTGAGCGCCAAGGTGACCATGGGGGTCACATCCTGGAAAGAACCGTCCGCGTGACGCAGGACCGTTCCGTTGGCGCTGCCGAGGTCCATGAGCGCCCACGAGCCGGGAGCGGTCATCATCACGGCGCAGTGCGAGCGAGAAATCTCCGTCGCGGGGCTGGGCACACGCAGGACGGTGGCGGGAGGACGACCGGTGAGGGCAGAGGCATCGGGGTCTCGACCGATGACCACGTCACGCGAGACCTCCACGGGCACCGTTCCGCCGTGGATCAGGAAGGCGACGGGTGCGGCGGGGCCGGAGTTGACGGGGGCCAGGCGCAAGATCGTGGCCTCGGTGTCCGTCTCGGCGTTCAGGCCAGCCAGTCCCACGGCGCTCATCGCCTCGGGAACGGCCGGAGACTCCGCAGCCGGTTCGGGGGTCGGCTCCGGGGTCGGCTCCTCGCTGGCCTCCGAGTCCTCGACTCGATCGGAGGAGGCTGCCGTGTCGATCGGGGGCTCCTCCGTGGCAGCGACAACGTAGAGTTCCCCGGAGGGCTGCTCGGCCGACTTCACGGGTTTGTCCTCGGCGCGATCGGCGGCCGACTCCCGGGCATCGGTAGCGTCCGCACCGGCCTCGCCTTCGTCGGCCGACGATGCCCTCGAGGAGGACAGGAATACCGGCGCCTTGTTGGTTGCGGCCAGGAACTGCGCCTCAAGGGCCTCGAGATCGACGGAGGCGGTGCGCAGGGTCGGCTCGGGAAGCTCCTCGCGAGCCTCGCGCAGTGCCCGGCGCTCGTGGGTGGAGATGTCGGGATTGATGAGGAAACCCATCGTGTCGACGGGCAGCGAGGACATCGCCTCCACCTCATCAAGCGCGCGACCAATGCGAATCTCGGCAGCCTCAACGCGGTCGGCGGCGGGCACCATCCACGTGACCTCGTCGCCCTCAATGATGGTGGCCTCGAAGGTCTGCCACTCGCCTGGGTTGAAGGGCCACGCCCAGATCGGGTCGGTCCACACCTGTTCCGTGATCTGGCCGGCGGCGCGCATGCGCAGCTGAATGTTGCCCAGAACGGTCAGGTAGGGCTGCTCGCCGGCGCAGTCCAGGAGCAGGGCGTCCCCCTGCTCGGCCTGCACGTGCGCTAGCCACGCCTGCGTATCCGCGCGCCCCCACACGACGTCTGCCGCGGAATCAGCGAAACTCAGCGGAACCAACGCTGCACCGAGAGGGCCGGTGACGAGCATCGCGCCCTGTCCGCGACACAGGAAGCGTCCAATCTGAAGCATCAGTTACTGCCTTTTCTTCGAGGAATCCGGCGAGCTGTCTCGATCGACGCCGGACGTACTGGTTGAATCATGCGACTCATGACATTCGAAGGCAATGTTACTCGCGATTCGGTTCCTGCGTAAACCACAACGGCAGTGGCATTGTCACGCGTTCCCCCCTCGAGGGCAGCCCGGACGAGCGCATCGGCATCACCCTGCGGCCCGTTCCCGGCGGCAACCAGGGCGTACATCTGCGAATCCGACAGGACCCCGTGCACGCCATCCGTGCAAATCACCGCCCGATCGCCCTCTTCCAACGGCATGATCGTGTAGTCAGCCTTCACGCCACCCGACTGCCCGGCTCCCAGCGCCTTCGTCACGACATTCGCCGGTGGGATCACCCTGGGCGCCCCGGAGGTCGCCGCGAGGTCGCGGGCCTCCTGCAGCGCCGAGTGGTCGTGCGTGAGCTGACGGACCCCGCCTCCACCCACGACGTAGGCGCGCGAGTCCCCCACGTTGAAGGACAGCCAGTAGGGGCCCTCGGCGGTGTGCAGCACCATGAGGCCCGACAGCGTCGTGCCCGGCGCGCTCATCGGATTGTCGGCGGGAGCCAACGAGGCCACCGCGGTGGCCGCGGAGTCGATCGCAACGGACAGATCCACCAGATCCACCGGCCGATCCCCGAGCCTGCCCGGGCTGAGGTACTCCTGCAGGATCAGGACCGCCGTCGACGAGGCCTGCGCCCCGCCCAGGTGCCCGCCCATGCCGTCGGCGACCGCAAAGACGGGTGGGACAGCCAGCCACGAGTCCTCGTTTTCTGCTCGGACCGGGCCAATGTCGGTCGAGGCACCCCATCGAACCGCGGGGCGCTCCGCATGTTCATCGAGAGCCATCTGCCTTCATCTTTCCCGCTGCGCAACTCGCGCAGCGTGACGCATTACGTCCACCATTCTACACACGGGGCGCGTGAGGCCCGCAGCATCCGAAAAGCGCGAAAGACAACAAAACGCAGGCAGCATCATAAGCATCCTCACGGGACCGTGATGCAGGCGCGGACCGGATCGGACATGCGCCCCGACGAGCGGGCGACCGTCGTGATCTCCACGCAGTTGTCTCCGCTGGCGCCGTCGACGCGAACGGTCGTCTCCTTGACGCGCCCGCGGGAGGTTCCTCCCGCGCCCGAGGCCTCGTACGCGTAGGCCGTCTCGGAGTCGGTGGCACCCGCAGGCGCGGTCCACGTCCACTCCACCAGCCCGCCCGCGTAACTCCCCGTCAAATCGGTGACCTGGGGCGGGGCAACCCCCACCGCGTCACCCGGCGTGGCCGACGCCGTGCTCGTCTCGGGTGCCGGCGTGATGCGCGTGAAAGACCCCTGACCGCGCAGCATCGCCACAGCCAAGCCGGCGGCGATGATCGCGGCCAACAGCACGAGGATCATCCCCGTCACGGGGGTCAGGCCCTTGGCGGGCGCCGCCGTCTCCTCAACCTTGCGGCGGGCAGAGACCTCGTTGATGTCGCCGTCCCGGTCGCTCTTCCACGAGTCGGCGACCGCCTCGACGCCGCCGGAGCCGCTTCCCCCCTCGAAGGAGTAGGGGGAGGGACGCATGTGCGTCGCTTCGGGGTCGATCACGGGGGCCGCGCGCAGGCGGGTCTTGTCGTCGGTGCCGACCGCAGGAGCCTGGACCTTCTTCGATCGCTTCTCCTTGATCTCCATCTCCGTGCGCGGGTAGCCGAGCTCCCGTTGAACCCGTTGAAGCCCTTCGCCGAACTCCTTCGCCGACTGTGTGCGCTCCGCCGGGTCCACCGCCATCGCCGCCCGCAACACGCGCTCCAACTCGCAGGGGGCATCCGCCCGTCCCAGGCCGCGCACGCGCCCCCGCTGGACGCGGTTGGCGATCGATGCCGCCGAGTTGTCTCCGATCGGATCCTCGAAGGGGCTGCGCCCGGTCACGAAGGTCCACGTCGTCGATGCCAGGGCCCACACGTCCTGCAGGGGGGAGGCGGGCGAGTTCACGTCCTGCTGCTCCGGGGGCGCCCACAGGACCGAAAAGCCGTCGAAAGCACCGACCTCCAGCGCTCCCACCTTCGACGCGACCCCAAAGTCGGCCAGGACAGGCTTGCCGTAGGCGTCCAGCATGATGTTCGAGGGCTTGATGTCGCGGTGCACGTAGCCCTGCCAGTGGAAGGTCTCGACGACGCCGCAGATCTTGATCATCGTGTCCAGGGCGTCCTCGAGCGACATGGGCCGCGCACGAACCTGCGTGAGGAGGTCGGCAACCGGGCAGTACTCCATGACGAGGTATGCCCGCCCGTCCGCCGTCGTTCCCACGCCGTGCAACTCCACGACGGAGGGGTGACCCGACAGGAGCGTCATCGCGTCGGCTTCGCGATGCAGCTCCTTCGTGCCCCGTTCATCCCCCTGGGCGCGCACCACCTTGATGGCCACGTCCCGGCTCGGCAGCTCCTGACGGTAGAGGAACACATCGGCGAAACCGCCTTGCCCCAGGGGACGAACCCACCTAAATCCCGGAATCTCCGGCCCCCTCATGCCTGCGACGGCTGGACTCACCGCTCGATCTCCTCTCGCATCGTGCGCTCGATCAGGGCGCTCAGACGCAGCTTGCGGCGCATACGCAGGCTCCGCAGGGACAGCGCCCGGCGCACGCGCGCAAAGAAGCCCGCACGCTTGGACACCTGGTCTCGCAGCTGTCCCACCTGGGCCCACGCGGCGCGCGCGCGGTCGCGGGAGGCACCGTTGGAGGCAAAGTTCGCGACGTCGGCGAAGCGAGCGATCACAACGGGAGAAGGAACGTCGCCGCCGAAGCGACTCCACCCGTCAATCACGTAGCGTCCCCTGCCACCGGCGTCGCCGCGATCGGAGGACGAGGTCGACCCGTCCTCGCCGCTGCGCATCTCACCCGTCACCAGGGCGAAGGGGTCGCCCGGGTCCTCCCCCAGCTGCCACTGGGAGGACAGTGCCCACGCGGTCTCCTGGCGAGTGCGTCCCAGCTCGATGCGCAGGCCAGAGTCGGCGGCCAGGTCCACGACCTCGTCCCACGAGCCCACCAGCGCATCACCGGCCGCCGCCCTGCGGCGACGCCTGCGCCGACCCGCCTTGAACGCCAGGATCGCCAGGGGCGGCAGCGCGAGGAGGAGGATGGCGCCCGACACTCCGGCGATGATGCCCCAGGGCAGGCCCGCCTCGGGTGGCTTGAGCGGGTCGGCGTTCTGGTCACGCGTGGGCGGAGGCATCTCGGCCGGGGGCTCAGGGGGCTCCGGCGGCTGCAGGACCTGCGGGCGAGGGACGGACCGAGGCTTGGGAACCTGGGTCTGCGGCACGTGGTCGCGCGGCGGAGTCGGGTCGAACACGCCCCAGACGCCGCCCGAGAACTCGACCTCAACCCACGCGCGAATGTCGGATCCACGCAGGGTCGCGGCGCCCCCCTGGGAGCCGCCCTCGGGGTAGGCTCCCATGACGACGCGCGCGTTGATCCCCAGCTGGTGCAGCATGAGAGCCATGAGCGCGGTGTACTGCTGGTCGTCGCCGATCAGATTCTCGTCGGAGGTCAGCATGCGCTCCAGCCGATCGGTGCGCACGCCCGGCCGCGAGAAGCGCGTGTTCTCGTTGAGGTAGTAGCCGTTCGTGGCCAGGTAGTGTTCGATGGCGCGCGCCGCCGCGAGCGGGGTCGAGGCGTTCTGCGTGAGCTCCGCGGCCTTTTCCGCGACGCCGTCGGGAACGTTCTTGTCCTCCGAGGTGGAGGACAGCGCCACGAGGTTGGCCAGCTCCTCGTCGCGCACGGGCGCGACAAAATCGGTGGTCACGTTATAGCTCATGGAGCCCGCGGGACCGGTCGTCAGCGCCGCGTTCGCCCACGTATCGACGTGGAGGCCGTTCTTTTGCTCGGAGGACTGCGCCCCCGTGAAGGCGATCTGCGAGGGTGTTCCCAGGACGGGAACCCACGGGCCCGACAGCCCCGTGGTCGTCAGCGTGACCACGGAGGCGCCCTGGGAGCGTCCGGGGATGGTCGTCTGGACCTGGATGTACCCCGTGTGCCCGTCGCCTCGCTTCTGGGACATGCCGAAGGTCGTGCCGTCGTACACGTCCATCGCTGCGATTCGCACGCGCTGGTTCTCGGGCAGGTCCGACACGGTCAGCAGCGTCTCGTCCTTCAGGTCCGTCGTGTAGTGGCGGAAGGAGGACATCGGGGAGGGGTAGGCCTGGACGTCAAGGGGCGGGTGAATCAGGTCGCGACCAACGATGCGTCCGCGAGGGGAGCCCAGGAACGCCGCGGCCGGCATCGCCACGGCGACGGAAACCGCGAGGACGAGGATGGCGCCAACCGCCCGCCTTCCCACGTAGACCGTCGAGCGAGAACGACGCCCGACCGTGGCCTCGCCGCCGGGCGAGCTCTTTCGTCCCACCAGCACATCCTGGCCCAGGGTGATTCTCTGGTACTGGGCGGCGCTCGCCCACCAGGCGACCAGCAGCGCCCACCAGGCGAGGACGGGCGCGAGCGGAAGAGGATAGTGCGTCAGCCCGAAGAACACGGCGATGACCGCCATCACGACGACGGGGATGGATCCCAGGACGGCGCGTCCGGCGCGCGCAGTGATCAGGCCGGCCAGAAGCGCCAGGATGAGGCCGCTCATCCACGGCACGAGGGCCGGGCCGGAGTAGACCGACACCGGGGGCGTCAGCGTCAGCAGATCCTTCCACGCGCGGAAGGACCCGAGCACCATGACCTGCAGGGTCTGCCCCGTGGGCAGGAAGCCAAACAGCGCCTCGGAGCGCAGCGCGGCCGCGCTGCCGCCCAGGAAGTAGGTCACCGCGAGACTCAACACGGTCGTGAGCGCATCCCACCGCCAGTGGGTCGAGGCCGCGGCAATCGCCAGGCCGCAGGCCACGCCGGCTCCGGCGGCGATGGCCCCGACTCCCCCGCCAAAGACGGGTTCGAAGGCCGCGATGGGCCCGGCGAAGAGGAGGGCGAGAACCAGGAGGGACCAGATCGGCAGCTTCGACCGGTACGTCGCGAAACGCTGCGTGATGGTCAGCAGGCGCGAACGCGTCGTCTTGTGGCGAGGCCCCTGCGAGCCGGCGGGGGGACGGTCGTTGGTGCGGGGGCGGGCGGAGGCGGAAGGAGCTGCGTCCGCGCGCGCGCGGGTCGCGACGGGCGTCGCCGGTGCGGTCTCGGCCTGCGAGTCGACCCTCTGCGCGCGCGGCTTGGTATCAACGCTGGTGGTCATGCAAGCCCTCTGGCGACGATGATACGCGGCAGGTCATCGAGGCGCGCGCAGTCCAGGAGGACGCCCCGCCCGAGGTCTCGCCTGGTTCGCCCCTCCGCGCCACCGATCCGGATGATGGAGACCGGAACGTCGATGGGGGCCAGTCGCGCCAGGTGAGCGGCGTCGACGTCGCTCACCTTCGGACCCACCACGAGGGTGAGGGCCGAGACGCCGGGACGCTCGGCCACGGCCTCGCGCACGCGCAGGGACAACTCCCCTCCGGCACCCGCCCCCACCTCGGAGAGGGCGTCCAGCAGGCGCATGGCGCTGCCCGACGGCAGCCAGTCCTCCGTCGTCGTCACGGACACGGGACGGGACTCGCGCAGGCTGGCCAGAGCGAGCGAGGCGGCGACGGAGACCGCCGTTTCGAAGGATTCGTGATCCCAGACGTCGCGGGAGGTGTCCAGCACGATGACGTGGTGGGAACGGTGCGTTTCCTCGTACTGGCGGACGATGAGCTTGCCCAGGCGGGCGGTCGACTGCCAGTGGACGGCACGCCGGTCGTCTCCGGGCTCGTAGTCGCGCAGCGCGTGAAAGGACACGTCGGAGCTGGAGAGCCTGCCCGTGGACACGCCCTCGACATCCAGCTGGAAGCCGGTGGCGTCGAAGGGAACGCGCACGGTGCGCGGGTGCACGTGGAGGATGACGGGCTCGTCCCACACGCGCACGCGGCGCAGCAGGCCGAGGGCGTCGGAGCGCACCGAGCGCGCCGGACCGACGTTGATGAGGCCTCGGTGACGCGACGAGATGAGAAACATCTCGTCCCACGAGCGTCGCGCGCCCAGCGGGGGCACGACAAACTCGCCGGTGCCCGAGCCGATGGGCAACTCGATGATGCCCGACCGCACGGGACGGTTGCGTTCGTTACGCACCATGATCTCGCCGACGGCCGTCTGGCCGGCGACGATGCGCTCGTTGGGGACGCGGATCGACACGAGGTGCGGGGGCTTCCACGCGACGCGGGTGGCCGCCAGCACGAGCGCGACGACGCCCGCAAGCGCGCACGCCAACGCCTCGACCCACTGGAACGCTGCGGCGACCGCGACGCCGGCGACGACGAGCACGATGACGGCCCAGCCGATCGGCGTGACGGCGCCCGTGAGCGCCGCGAGGGGGCGCACACGAGCGCTTTGCTCCCTGCGGTGCCGCACCCCGTCCTCGCTATCCGAACGCTTCCCTTCCATCACTGCTACCGGGAGGATCCTTACGCGCCGACCGCGGGTGCGGGGACCGAGGTGAGGGCGCGCTGGATGACGCCCTCGGAGGTCGCGCCGGAGAACGCGGCGTCGGGGTCAACGACGATGCGGTGGGCCCACACGGGCACGGCGAGGGCCTTGACGTCGTCGGGCAGAACGAAGTTACGCCCCTGCGCGGCCGCCCACACGCGGGTGCATCGGACCATGCCGATCGCGCCACGCGTGGAGACGCCCAGCAGGGAGGACTCGTCCTCGCGGGTGGCCTCCGCCAGGGCCGCCACGTAGTCCAGGACCGCGCGGTCGGTGTGGTTGTCCGCGGCCAGGGCGGACCAGGCGACGATGTCCTGGCCGGACACCATGGGCTGGAGGTTCTTCGAGCGGTCCGGGGATGCCGAGCCGTCGAGGACGTCGATCATGGCGCTGCGCGACGGGTAGCCGATCGAGGTCTTCATGAGGAAGCGGTCGAGCTGGGCCTCGGGCAGGGGGTATGTCCCGGCCTGCTCGACGGGGTTCTGAGTCGCGATGACCATGAAGGGCTGGGGTGCGGGGCGACGCACGCCGTCCACCGTGACCTGCGCTTCCTCCATGACCTCCAGCAGGGCGGACTGGGTCTTGGGCGAGGCGCGGTTGATCTCGTCCGCCAGGACGATCTCGGCGAAGACGGGGCCCGCGTGGAAGACCCACTCGCCGGTCTTCTGGTTGAACATGTTCACGCCCGTGATGTCGGAGGGAAGCAGGTCGGGGGTGAACTGGATACGCGAGTGCGTGCCATCGATGACGGCGCTGATGGCGCGCGCCAGGGCGGTCTTGCCGGTGCCCGGGGCGTCCTCGAGCAGCAGGTGTCCTCCGGCAAACATCGTCGTGAGCGCGAGGCGAACAGCCTGGCGCTTGTCCAAGACCGCCACGGAGACCCCGTTGACGAGGCTCTTGAAAACCTGGGCGAAACGCGTCGCGTCCTCAATGGACAGTGACATGAGTATCCTTTTCTCTTCGGTCGTTGTGTTGGTTGTCGGTGTGCTGGTTCCGGGCCTTCCCGCCCGGACCGTGCCCTAGTGCATGTACTTGATGATCTCTTTGCCCGTCGACAGGGTGATGTAGAGGGCAACTCGATAGGGCTCGTCGACGGGCAGTATGGAGCCTTCGACCCGAAGACCCGGTGTCTCGGTGGGCGATATGACGGCGTCGCTCTGCTTGTAGATCTTCTTGCCGGTCGCCGAATCGACGACCTTGAGCCGGCAGCCGTAGGTACACAGGCCCTCGATCTCCTTCGTGCGGCGGATCCCCACCGCGAAGCCGCCGTCGGGGAAGGGCACGTAGTCGGCGCGAATCTCGATGTTCGCCCAGTCCTTGTCCGGAACGGCGTGGTCGTTCCTCGGCGTGCCGGTGACCCTGATGGCGCTCGAGACCAGGCCCGAGGTCGAGATCTGGCAGAAGTAGAAGTTCTGCGGAACCCCGTTCGCCTCGTCTCCCCCGAACCACACGAAGTTCGTGCCCTGGACCCTGCGGTTGGGGTCGTTAGAGCGGGCCTTAGCGGAGCAGTCGGCGCCGCTCGTTCCCCAGAACACGGTGAGTTCGTTGGCGAGGTAGCCTCGCCCGGGCTTGACGTTGACGTTCGTGGCGTGGAGCTGGCCGGAGTTGCCCGTCGCCGTGATCGTCGGCGGGTCGATCTCGAAGGGCGGGGTGTTCGGGTTCGGCGGGATGCGCACGGTCTGGGGGGCCGACGTGGTGGCGTCGCCCTCGGTGTTGCGCACGGTCACGGTCACGGTCGCGGTGGTGACCGAGTCCTCGAGGACCACCTTGAGCTTGCGGGTATCGGCCGTGACGTCCTGCGGCTCGCCGTTGACGGTGACGGTGGTTGTCCCCCATCCGCTGCCGCCGCTGTTGCCGACCGTCCACGAGACGAAGACCTTCGCCACGATCTGGCCCTGTCCCTCCCAGCGTTCGGTGGTCACGGTGACCACCGGCTCGTCGGGGGCGACGTGCGAGGGGTGGGGGCGTCCGATGGTGGGCGAGGACCACGGTCCGGCCTGACCCTCGCGGTTGACGGCCCGGACCTGCACAGCGTAGTCGTGCCCGTTGACCACGGAAAGCGTGGCCGACGTGGTGGTGTAGCTGGTCGGTTGGCCGCCGTTGACCTGAAGCTCATAGTGGTCGATCGCCGCCCCGCCGTTGTCGGTGGGAGCCTCCCACGACACGTTGAGCACGGAGTCTCCCTCTTTCACGGTGGGCGCAACCATCTGGCTGGGCTTGCCCACCGTCGAGATTCTGTTGGATGCTGCGGAGGGCTTGGAATCGCCCTCGCTGCTGGTGGCGACAACGGAGAAGGAGTAGCCGCGACCGGCGCTGAGACCATCGACCGTACACGAGCCGGCGGTGCAGGTGGCCGACAGCTGCTGGCCCGAGTCCGCGTCGAGTACCCGGTAGCCGGTGACGGTGGCGCCGTTGGCCGCGCCCGGGGTGAAGGTCACGCGAGCGCCGCTCGTCCCCCTCGCCTCGGCGCGCACTCCCGTGGGGGCACCCGGCGCGCCGACGACGGTGACGACGATGTTGCCCTGGGCCGAGCGAGACGGGTCGCCCAGGTAGTCGTTGAGGCGGTAGGTGACCTTGATGGTTCCCACCGCGTCGGGGGTGATCGACACGACCGTTCCCTCGGCGCGCACCTGCCCGCCTCCCAGGCCCATGACCGCGCCCTCGAGGGTCAGCGGGGAATCGGGGAAGGGGTTGATGGCCCGGGAGGCGACGTCCACCCTCACCGTTTCGCCGACCCGGCCCCGTTCCTGGTAGTCAGGCGCGCTGACGTGAGGCTTGGAGGAGGACACGACCTCGACGGGAACGGAACCCGACACCGAGTTTCCGTCCGTGTCGGTCACGCTCACCCCGATGGATCCGGCCGGGCCTCGGGCCGTGTCCTGCGCCGCGGTCACGGTGAGCGTCGAACCCGACACCGAGGCACTGATGCCGTCGGGAACGCTCCCCACCGCGTACGTGAAGGTCGAGGGGTCGCCTCCCTCGGGGTCGGTGACTCCGAGCGCCAGGTTCTGGGTGACGGCCTCGCCCCCGGCCTCGACGCGCACGCCGGTCGGGGTGAAGGTGGGCGGTTGGTTCTGGGTCGCGCGCACGCGAACGGGCACGGACAGGCTCGATGACAGAGCGCCCGCGTCATCCCCATCGCTGACCTGAATGGTGAACGCCGTGTTTCCGGAGAAGCTCTCGGCCGCGCTGATCGTCAACTGCGTCGCGCCCTCGGCGCTCACCGACGTCAGCCCCGCCTGGGCGGCCGGAGAGGACCCCTCCACCAGCTGCGCAGAGCGACCCGATCGCACGATGACGTAGTCGGACAGGGAGATCGTGCGCTGGGATCCCGCGTCCACCTCGATCGGGAGGTTCGCGTTGTTCAGGAAGGGCGCGGTGCCGTTGCGTCCGGGCACGGTGACAACGGCGGAGTTGGTCAGTCCGTCGCGGTCGGTGATCGTGTAGACGACGAGGCGCAGCTGATCGGAGACCGGGATGAGCAGGTCCTGGCCGCTCACGTTCACCCCGGACTCGCCGGTGGTGACCTTCAGCTCGTCGACCGACCCGTCGGGGTCGTCGTCGTTGTCGACGACGCGCACGCGCACGGCCGACCCGTCCTCGGGCAGCTCCGTGTAGGCCACGTAGTCGTCGCGGGCGACGGGGGCCTTGAGGGGGACGTCCTCGGATACGTAGATGGTGGCCAAACCGGTGGCGGAGCCGCCTCTGCCGTCCGAGACCGTGTAGGCGACCGCGTAGCTGCCGGGTTCGGATGGGGTGCGCACCGAGATCGTGGTCGCGGAGCGGACCTGAGGATTGAGCGCGGGCGTGGCCGTCGTCAGGCCGCCCTCGTCCAGGGTGAGCGTGTCGCCGTCGGGATCGACGTCGTTGGACAGGACGTTGATGTTGAGGACGCGATCAGGGCGGGCCTGCACGGTGTCCGGGACGGCCACGGGGTTCTGGTTGGACGTGGGTGACGGGGAGATCGCGACGCGCACGCGGGCGGAGGCGCGCGCTCCCTTGCGGTCCTCGACCGTGTAGGTGAAGGTGTCGGTGCCCACCGCCCCGCGGTTGGGGGTGTAGTCGATCCAGGTGGCCGAGGCGGTGGCCACACCCTGGGTCGGCGAGGAGTCCACGCCGACCAGCGTCACCGAGTCGCCGTCGGGATCGATGCCGCTCAGCGTGACGGGGATCGTCACGGCCTGGCCGGCGCTCGTCCACGCGTTGAGGGTCCTCGGGCGGGGGGCCTCGTTGCTCTCGGAGTCCGGGATGACCTCGAAGGTGACGGTGCTGGAGGCGCGATTGCCGGCGGAGTCGATGACCGAGTAGACGACCTCGAGAAGCCCGGGGCTCGTTCCCGCCTCAAGGCGCACCTGGTTACCCGTCACAAAGGGCGTGCCCACCGACGAGGCGTGGTCGTACTCGAGGGTCGACTCGACCTGGAGGCTCAGGCCGGCCGGGGAGCGGTCGTTGGACAGGACAGACGCGGTTCCGACGTCGCCGACGCGCACCTTTGCCCGGTCGGGCGCCAGGATAGGCGGCAGGTCGGAACGATCCGACGCGCCGGGAATCACGGTCACCTCGGCGGTGGCGTTTCCCTGGCCGTTGGAAACCGTGTACGAAAAGGTCACCGTCTTATCGATGCCCGCGTGGGCGGTGATTCGCAGGAGGTGACGTTCGATGAGCGCGACCTCGATCTCGGGCACCTTCGACGTATCCACCGAGGTCACGGAGAGCATGCCCCCGGCGGGGTCATAGTCGTTGCCAAGGGGATTGATCAGCACGGACCCGCCCTGGGGCAGGACGGCCGTGTCGTTCTCGGCGACGGGCCGCACCGAGGACGCGGCCACGACCTCCACGCGGATGATGCCCAGCGTCGTCGCGATCCCGTCGGAGACCGTGTAGGCGAAGGAGTACGACCCCGGCTGCTGCGCCCGGAAGTCGATGGTGCCGCGGTCGAGATCCGGGGCGACCGTCACGCCCGACGGGGCTCCGGAGACGGCGGCGAGGGACAGGGGGTCGCCGTTGGGGTCGGTGTCGTTCTTGAGCGGGTCGAGGGTGACGGTCTCGCCCGGGTGTGCCTGGAAGAGGTCGCCGTTGGCCGAGGGCGGCAGGTTTCCCGCCTCCTGGACGCTCACGACGAGCTCGCCGCGCGCCTCGGCCCCCTGGTCGTCCGCCACCGTCAGGACGACGGTCTTGGGCCCGGCGGAACTGCCCTCCTCGTTAATCGTCACGGTGCCGTCTTCGACGAAGGAGACGTCCAGGCCGGTGGGAGCCTGCACGTCCTTGAGGTAGATCGGGTCGCCATCGGGGTCACGCCAGTCGCTGAGGGCCTGGTACTGGATCCGCGCGCCCACCCCGATCTTGACGGAGGAGGAGCGCACCTGAACCGGCGCCTCGTTCTGCCCGTAGGGATGGACCGTGACCTGAACGCGGGCGGAGGCGGAGGCCTGCCCGTCCGACGCCTCGTAGGTGAAGGACGTGGATCCGCTCTGGTCCGCCGAGACGTCCTCGATTTGCAGGGCGCGCCCGCTGCGCGCCACGACCACCGAGCCCCACCCGGGCTGCGAGGTCGGGGTGGCGGTCAGCACGTCGCCATCCAGGTCTGAGTCGTTGTCCAGGACGGGCAGGACGGTGGAGCGCCCCGGGCGGATGCCGAACTCGTCGTCAACGGCCTCGGGCGGGGTGTTTTCCTCGCGCTGCTGCGGGTCGGCCACCTCGTTGGTGAGCTCCGGGCTGTCCTGCTCTTCTTCGCTCTCTTCGAGCTGGTTCTCGACCTCGTCCCAGTTGTCCATGAGGACCATGTTCGAGTCGGGCAGCCACACGTCCCCCTCGGCGACATCGTTGAGGACGATCGCCTTGCGGTTGGTGCGGAAGACAACCTCGCGGGCGGAGGTGAGCGTGTCAACCACCATCTGCTTGTTCGAGGAGGGGTCCTTGCAGGAGCGCACGTACGCCCCCGATCCGCTCCACGCGCCGTAGGCGCAGCCTTCGTGACGCACGGGGGCCGCCGGGATGCCGCTCGGGGCACCCTCGGCGGCGGGCGTGATCGAGGGGCGTCCACCCGCCAGCGGGATCGAGACCAGGGACGTGGCCGTGGCCAGCAGGACCGAGTCGTCCTTCGGTCCGGCCTGCTGCAGGACACCGCCGGACTCGACACCGGCGGCGCCGAGGTCAAGGGTCTTGTTCCCCGGGAGGTAGAGCGTGTTGGACGCCGCATCGAGGGCGACAACCTGATCGCCGACGACCGTCATGGACAGGCGGGCGTCCTCGGAGATCCCGGCGACCTGACTCGTCTTCGTTTCGTCAACCGAGCCGCGATGCTTCACGGTCGTAAGCGTTCCCGAGGCCGAGAGGGAGTAGACGGACCCGTCCTCGCCGGTCACGAAGGCGCTGGCCCCCATGTTCGAGGCCAGAGCCGCTGATTCGGCGAGGTTGGAGGGGCTCGGGGAGGACGCGGACGTCGTCCACAGGGTGCCGTCGGCGGCGTTGAGCACGCCCAGGACGTCGCCGCCCTGCATCGCAATGGAACCGGCGGGCAGAGCGGTCGGGGCGCCGAGGGCGACCTGAGTGACGTTGACCGGAGCGACCGTGAGGGAGCTGAGGTCGGAGACGGTGACGGTCTCGGCCGCCTGACCCACGTCGAAGTTGGTGGCCTCGGTGCGCAGCGCACCGTCGAGGATGCGGGCCTCGTAGTCGAGGTGGCCGACCATCTGTTTCGACTTGTTCGTCACCCAGATGCCACCGTCGTTGACGTTGACCTGGGTGACTTCCGCGCCCCGGTAGATGACGCCCGCGATGCAGAGTGCAACGACGACCAGCATGAGGATGGCCGACGGCAGGCGTCGCCTCACGCTAGTCAGGTGTCGTCGCGGTCGCGAGGTCATGACCCTTCTCTCGATAGATGAGCAGTGCCCTGAACATAGTGTGGCATGAGTTCACACGAATCCAATAGTTAATCAGAATCTATCAGACAGGCGATTACCTAACAACCAGAGGGGGGTCTCTCACAGAGCGGCGGTCGCTTTACCACCAACCACACACTTGTCATCCCGGCGCAACTGGCGACAAGATCACTCCCCGTTGAAAGTGAAGGAGCGCTCGCCGCCCTCTTCCTGCACGCCAACCGTGACAACCTGACCAGGTTGCAGCTCTCCGAACAGGATGCGTTCGCTCAGCGCGTCCTCGATCTCTCGCTGAATGGCGCGACGCAGCGGGCGGGCTCCCAGAACCGGATCGAAGCCGACGTCCGCGAGGAGCTCGCGCGCCTCGTCCGTCAGCTGCAGTCGCATATCCTGAGCCTCCATGCGCTTGGCCAGCTTCGCGATCATCAAATCCACGATGCGGGCGATCTCCGGCTTGGTCAGCGGCGGGAACACGATCGTGTCATCGACGCGGTTGAGGAACTCCGGCCGGAAGTGCTGCTTGAGCTCCTCCGCGACCTTCGCCTTCATGCGGCCGTAGTCGTGCGTCGAGTGATCCGCCGTCTGGAAGCCCGTGAGAACACCCTTATTGATGTCGCGGGTCCCCAGGTTGGTCGTCATGATGATGACCGTGTTCTTAAAGTCCACCTTGCGGCCCTGAGAATCGGTCAGGCGGCCTTCCTCCAAGATCTGCAGCAGGGAGTTGAAGATGTCCGGGTGAGCCTTCTCGACCTCGTCGAAAAGAACAACCGAGAACGGCTTGCGGCGCACCTTCTCCGTCAGCTGCCCGCCCTCGTCGTAGCCGACGTAGCCGGGAGGCGCACCAAAGAGGCGCGAGGCCGTGTGCTTCTCGGAGAACTCCGACATGTCGAGCTGAATCAGAGCGTCCTCATCCCCGAAGAGGAACTCGGCGAGCGCCTTGGCCAGCTCCGTCTTACCCACGCCCGTCGGGCCCGCGAAGATGAAGGAGCCGCCGGGACGGTTCGGATCCTTCAGGCCGCTGCGCGTGCGGCGGATCGACTGGGCAAGGGCCTTGACGGCCTCGTCCTGCCCGATGACGCGCTTGTGCAGCTCATCCTCCATCTTGAGCAGCTTCGCGGTCTCCGTCTGGGTCAGGCGCACGACCGGAATACCCGTCGACATGGCCAGGACCTCGGCGATCTCCTGATCCCCCACCTCGGCGATCTCGTCGGATTCCCCGCCCTTCCAGGCTTCTTCCTTCGACTTGCGCTCCTCCGCGAGCTTCGACTCCTCGTCGCGCAGGGAGGCCGCCTTCTCGAAGTCCTGGTCGTCAATGGCCGCCTCCTTGTTGCGCCGTACCTCGGCGATCTTCTCGTCGAGCTCGCGCAGCTCCGGCGGGGCGGTCATGCGGCGGATCCGCAGGCGGG
>ERZ773006.383-NODE-383-length-21508-cov-5.63842_pt1 | contig 21508 bp, 28 predicted proteins | sample MGYA00580843_ERZ773006 | MGnify/ENA primary metagenome ERZ773006 (study PRJEB29015, sample SAMEA2738011) | human oral metagenome | biome: human oral; feature: human-associated habitat; material: dental | place: China | collected 2052 ...
GCGGTCATGGCGGGTTAGGCGTCCTGAGCGCTGGCCGGAGCAGCGCTATCGAGTCGACGCAGGAGCACGTACAGCCAGATAGCCGCGACAAGGTCTGCGATAGGAACGGCGTGCATCTTCCTGAGTCTTTTTGCTGTTGCTGATGGGATTGTCTGTTCGGCCAGTAGGCGTTTTTTTGCGGCAAACCCATGGAAGGATGACACGATCATCAAGAAGTAGACTCCCGCGTCCAGAGGAAGATGAGGAAAATCATCAGCAAGCCGCTTACGTTGCCGTGGGAGCTATCTAGCGGAACGATGATCGTGAGAATGAGCATGATGAGGAAGATGGGGAGGAGAGCAAGCTTGATGACGAGGCCCCAAAATGCGAGTACGCGTGGAGCAACCTTGTCTTGAGAGTGGAGCACAGTCAGGGCGCTGAAACAAGTGGCGATGAGCAGTGCGCCGATCCATGCACCTGGCGAGAGCAGCGGCTGGATGGGGAGGTTGAGGTCGAAGCGCCATCCTGCGTAGACCATGGCGATGAAGAAGAGGGGTGCGGCGACGCGTGCAACTCTGTCCATGTGCAGCTTTCCTCATAGGGTTTCATTGACTCGCGATGACTTTAGCATCCCTCTCCTGTGACGAGGCCTGCCCCGCCAAGCAGGGTAGGCCTCGCTAGTGCGCGTGGAGCCGCTACCGAAATAGTCGGCGCACTGTCACGTCATACTCACGCGCTGGTGTGAGTGTTACTTCGGACCCTCCATGGTGCATCTCGGAGGGACTCGCGCAGTAATCGCACAGCCAGGCTTTCCAATGTTTGAGTGTTCTATAACTTGTCTGGCCCTCGCAAGCCTAAGTCCACTTTGCGCGCTTTCAGTTTTTGTGTGCGGTGATCGCGAACTGAAGGGGCAGACGTTCGGGATGCTCGCGAAGCTGCCAGGCTCCAGCGGAATCTTGTTCCATGAGTTCGGGCCACGGGCACCACGCTGCGCGCGGGGTCTCTTCGAGTTCATCGATCACCAACCCTGCGTTGATGAGAGCGGTGACGATCTGTCCAAGGGAGTGATTCCACTGGTGATTTGTCGTGTGAGTAATCCGTGGTGCATTGGGCGAATCCACGTAGCTTGAATCGTCATCCCATGTCAGCGGCGTATCTTGCTCAAAGTATGGCTGCTCGATCTTGAGTCCGTCGGAAATGTCCTCCCCGATTGTCATGAACATCGGGTGATCGTCGCGGATGAAGAAAGTACCGCCCGGTTTGAGCAGGGAAGCGATGACACGTGCCCACTGGGCGATATCGGGCAGCCAGCACAGGACGCCGATCGAGGTGTACACCAGATCGAAGGTGCCGGACACTGCTTGACGCGCGTCGTACACGTTCGCGTGAACGAACTCGACGTGAGCGCCCGCACGGTCGGCAATGCTGCGCGCGTGGGCAAGCGATGCCTCGGACAGATCGAGGCCAATGACGCGCGAGGCCCCGCGACGCGCAAACCCGATCGTGTCCGTTCCGACGTGGCACTGCAGGTGGATGACATCCTTGCCGGTGAGATCGCCGAAGCGCCCGATATCTTGGGCCAATTCGGCGCTAATGGCCGTCGGGTCCTCGAGAAGGCGCTGGTAGTCGCAGTAGTTGCCAGCCATGTGCAGCTCGGCGCGGTCGTCCCAGTTGTGCTCGTTATCGGAAAACCACTGCGCTTGTCTGCTTGTGTCAGTCATTTGGTTATTCTACGCCGGTGGGGTGTCGGGGAGTTGCGCCTGCCGAGGCCTCGGCAGTGGCTTTGCGTGCCTTGTCCGCCCTGCACAGCTGCAGGTACAGGGCAAAAGTGGAAAAGAAGTCCGCGACGGTGAAGAAGTGCAGAGCTTGAGGAAGGGATCTCAAAAGGCAAGTCTGCGCGGGCTATCCTCTCTGCCTAGTCGAAGCATGTGCAGAGGATGTTCGCGATCCCAATCCAAGGTGCGTGAGCGTGGGGACGTATCTATACTGAACACTGTTCATTATGGATTGTTGCAGCTCGCAAGACAGTAGGGATGAATGCCCAAGCAAGTGATCGACCGGGAAAGCCTGGTCAGCCAGGCCTACGCCATCGCCTCGCGCGACGGCATCTCGTCGCTCTCCGTGCGCAAGCTCGCCTCCGCCTGTGGGATCGCCGTCGGGTCGGTCTACGGCTACTTTCCGACGAAGGCAGACCTGACGGCCGCGGTGCTCACCCGATTCTTCGAGGAGAACCTCTCCGAAGAGCTGTGCGTCGTGCGCCCCGGCGAACGCTTCACCTCCTACGTGAGGCGGTTTCGTGAGGCCCTCAGCTCCGCGCGTGCCGACATGAGCGTCGACTGGTTTACGCAGATGCGGCGCCTGCCGAGCGCTGAGCACGAGGCGCTCGAGGCCGTACGCGCCCCCATGCTCGCCCACATTGAACGCGGACTGATCCGTGTCCTCAATGCGGACGAGGCCGTGGAGCACGCCCGCCTCGTCGGTTCTCTGAGTGCTGAAAGGTTGTGCCGCTACGTGCTGCGCGCCATCTTCGCGTCCCTCATGGACAGTGACGAGTGCGAGACGCTCGTCGCGCTCCTCGACGCCTCCCTCTACCCGTATCCGACGCCCATCAACGAGAAGGATGCCCGATGAGCCGTTTGCACGTGAAGAAACAGTCCCTGATTGCCGTCGCCGGCATCGTCTGGCTACTCGCTGGACTGAATGTCGCCCAACTCGGGGTGCGCGCGGCCATCGGCATGCGCGGCGTCGCAGCGATCATTCTCCTCGCCCTCGTCGGCGGCGCGGCCGCAATCTTTAGCGCCTTCCACCCGATGTTTTCCAAGCTCGTCAAGAAGAACGCCCAGCGCATCGCCGACCTGGAGGGGGAACGTCACCTAGTCTTTCGCTTCTTCGACCGCAAGAGCTACATCATGATGGCGCTCATGATGTCCTTCGGTATTGGGATGCGCGCCGCCGGACTCTTCCCCGGCTGGTTCATTGCTTTCTTCTACACGGGCCTGGGCCTTGCTCTCGCGCTCGCGGGTGCCAGCTACATCATGCGCGGCGTGCGGGGACGAGCTTGGGTGTTCCACGGGAGCAAGTGAGAGTCTCCGCATCGCGGCCGCGTGGGCGCGGGCGGCAGCGAGTGAGTGTGGCATCTGCTTGATACGCGCAACCCTGAGAGTGCGAGGAGTCGAGCGCTGATACACTGGGCGCGCTTTTCCCGATTGGCACACTGAAGGCACAGCCGTGGACTTCTACACCCTTGACTACGTCGTCTCCCACCAAAGCACCGAATCGACCCAGCGCGTGGCCGCAATCATCATCCTGCTCCTGGTTGCGCTGGTCTTCAGTGTCCTGTACCTGCGTGACAAGGCGCGGACCCGATGGCGAGATGCCGGGGTCGGTCTCCTCGTTCTCTCCCTCGTGCTGCTTGGGATTCAGACCGAGCAGTACCTCCAGGTGAGCAACCAGCTCTCCCAGTCCTAGCGTCTCGTCCGCTTCGTGGAAGGCGTTGCCACGGACCATGGGGTGTCAACCAGCGAGATTCTGGTGAACTCGACCTCCCTGCAAGACGGGATCATCGTGCGTTTCAACGAGGAGGACTACCTGGTCCACCTGGGCGACGACAACAACGCCTACACCCTCGAGCGGACCCACATCATCGACCACAACGTTTACGTGAACGGGAAGCACTGACATGGATTTCTACACGCTGACGGCCATCAAGTTCGCACTGGGAATCCTCATGATGATCTTCCAGATCAATATCCTCGGCAAGCGCGACTTCTCGCTCAACACCCCGCTCAACCAGGTGCAGAACTACGTGCTGGGCGGCATTATCGGCGGCGTCATCTACAATTCGTCGATCACGCTGCTGCAATTCCTCATCATCATCCTCATCTGGTCGCTCGTCGTGATCGCCACGAAGCTCCTCATCGATTACAGCAAGATCTTCAAGCGGCTCACTGCCTGTCAGCCCGAGCTGATCATCCGCGACGGGCGGGTGGACATCGCGCGCTGCGCGAAGGTCGGGCTCACGGCGCAGAGCCTCAGCAGAAGCCTGCGCGACCAGGGAATCTCCAGCATCGGAGACGTTGAGACTGCCGTCATGGAAACCAACGGAACCCTCACGATTCGGTTGCGCGGTGACAAGAGCAGGCGCTCGCTCCTCCCGCTCGTGAGCGACGGGCAGTTCGTCTCCGACGGGCTGGTACTCGTGGGCAAGGATTCGGCGTGGGTGAAGGCGCAGCTCAAGGAACAGGGGTACTCCTCGGTCAAGCAGGTCTTCCTGGCCGAGCTGGTCGACGGGCAGCTCGAGATCGTGCCGTTCTCGAAGGCCGCTCGACCGAAGCCGTGAGCGGCCCGGCCGCGTCCGTTTCCCTCGCGTTCGAGGCCGCCGACGCACGAGGCGCTTCGCAGGCGCGCGGCGCGGGGCCTCGCCGACGGCGGAGCTGGCTCCAACGCCCAGGCCATCATCAAGGGGCGCACGCGGGGCCTCGCCGACGGGGGTCCGGTCTTGGCGCCTTGTTGGCGTACCTACGTGGGTGAGTCGTATATTCATTTACGAACGGGTAATGCGCGAGTGCATGGGAAGGAGATGGTCCGCATGCCCGCAGGGGATTGCGACAGCCGCGAGGCGCGGGGCGGGAACGAGGCGAAACGGGCCTGGCGGGCACTGGGGGGCTTGTGCCTGGGAACATTCGTGTGTTTTACCAACACGACCGCGTTCAACATCGCCCTCCCCGCCATCTCGGTCTCGCTGGGGGCCGGCCAGGTCGAGCAGCAGTGGATGGTCTCGGCTTACAACCTGGTCTTCGGGGCGTTCATGCTGCTCGCGGGTTCCCTGGGCGACAGGTGGGGCGTCAAGCGGACGCTCCTGGTCGGCGCCAGCGCCTTCGCGGCCGCCTCCGCTGCGGGCGTCCTCGCGACGAGCTCCGTGACCACTATCGTCGCACGGGGAGTCATGGGGTTCGGCGCGGGCTTCTCCATCACTATGACGCTCGCCCTCATTACGCGCCTGTTCGAATCCGACGGGCAAGTCCTCGCCCTCACGGTGAACGCCGTCGCGATGACCCTCGGAGCCCCCTTCGGCCTGGTGCTCGGCGGTGTGCTTGTCAACTTCGCCGACTGGCGGGCCATCTTCGTGTTCGACCTGGTGGCGTTCCTCATCGTCGTGCTCCTCGATATCCTCCTGCTGCCCGGCGACCGCAGCCAGACCGGGGGAACGACCGGGGCGCGCGCCCCGCTGCCCCTCGTGTCGGCGCTGCTCGCCCTCGCCGGCCTCGCCCTGGTCTCGGCCGGTCTCATCAACGCGCAGATCTCCGCCGCCTCACCGAACTCCTGGGGGCCGATGGTGGCTGGCGCCCTGGTGATCACCCTGTTCGTCCGCCGCGACACCCACTCGTCGAATCCGCTGGCCGAACTCGGTCTGCTGCGCATCCCCTCCTTCGCCGCCGGCTCGTTGTCCCTGCTCGCGCTCAACGTCGCGGTTTCGGGCATCATGTTTGTGCTTCCTGCCTATGTCGAGACCGCGCTGGGTAACAGCGCCCTGGTGGGGGCGCTCATGCTCATGCCCATGGTCGCCGCCGCCATGGTGGGCGCCGCCATCACCGGGAAAGCCTCGGACCGGTTGGGGAAGAGGCGCGCCTGCGTGGCCAGCCTCGTCCTCATCGCCCTCGGGCTGGCCGTCATGGCCGCGTCGACGGCGGTCGCGGGATACCCGCTCATGGTCGTGGGCCAGTGCGCCTGCGGCCTGGGCATGGCAATGGGTCTGCCCGTCATGCAGGGGTGGGCGATGGAGCGGGTTCCGGACCGGCGACGAGGCGGTGGATCCGCGCTCGTCTCCACTTTCCAGCAACTCGGGTGCCTCATCGGGATCGGGGCGCTCGGATCGCTCGTCGGCTCGTCGTACGCGGCGGCGTGCCGGGGAACCGCCGCCGAGGGGTTCGCGTCCGTTTCCCTCGCGTTCGAGGCCGCCGGCGCGCAAAGCGCCTCGCAGGCGCAGGCGGTGCGCGCCGCAGCGAGCGGCGCCTATGCCCACGCGGTCCTCGTGGCGTTCTGCGGGGCTGCCGTGGTGCTCCTGTTGAGCGCGGCGCTCACCGCATTCGGATCGAGATCCGATGCGGGTCAGCGGTGAGCCGAGAGCCGGTGGGAGACACGCGCGGCCAGCTGGTTCACTGAGCGGAAGCGAATGCGTCAGCGTGTCCGCGGAATCGCCGCCGCACCTCACGCCCCGGCCTCGCCGTAGCGGCGGCGCAACTCCGCGCGCAGATCCCTGAAGTATCGGGCCTGGTATGAGCGCAGGAACAGCCTGGCAACCCATCGGGGGACGAACCTGCCCCGCACGTCCACGTCCTCCGTGAAGCTCAGGCGGCACCCGGATCCCGCCGGGATGAACACGCCTCGCCAGCATCCCTCCAGGGTATCCCCGTCGATGGAGAACTCCCAGAGTCGTTCCTCCTGCCGACGCACGGTCGTGAAACGAATGGGCTTGCCGCCTTTGGGATACTCCACGAAGTCGCGCTCGCCGGCCCTCTCGCATCGCTCCAGGTCCGAACGCCACCGCCACTGATCGACGTCGGTGACGATCCGCCACACCTGGGATACCGACCAGGGCAGGTCGGCCTCGTGAATCACGCGAACTCGCGTCATCGCTCCCCACCGTCCTTCTTCACACGGGAGTTACGGTGCCGGATGTGTCTGCCGCCTCCCCGTCGCGAGGCGCTGCCCGGTCACCCTCTCAGGATACACAGTTCCCTGAAGCGGTCGTCCAGTTCAGCGATCCTCCCCAGTGTGTCTGCCAAGGCGAGGTTGTCCTCCGTCAGGTTGTGCAGGTGCGCCTGCCCGAACAGGGAGGCGATCCGCTCCTTGATCTGCGCCCGCTCCGGGTCGTGGTCGGCCAGGAATCGGGCAGCGTAGAGGCTCCTGGCCGCAGCCAAGCGGAAACTGAAGTACTGGTGGATCCCCTTTTGCTGCGGGCTCATGCCGTTGTGTCTGATGGCTTCGGCGTAGGAGCGGATGACGCCCGCCTCGCCCGCCTCGTAGCGCTTCCTCATGATCGAGGAGACCTCCCGGTAGACCTCCTCACCCTCGGGCTCCCTCACCCGCGTGAAGCCGCCCCACATGGAGAACGACCCGCGCCTGTAGGAGATTGCCTGCGCCTGCCAGGCCTTCGCGAAGTCGTCGAAGTCTATGCTCATGTAGGGGAAACCCGCCGGATCATGCAGATGTACGCGACCGCCGTCGAGACCGAGAACGCACACGAAGTGGTCGACCCCGCCCAGGCCCTGATAGTTCGGGTTGTAGGTGAGCAGCCCCATGTCCAGGGGGCCCGCAACCACCGGGCCTTTCTCCAGCATGCACGTGAGTCGATCCCGAACCTCGGCGAGGTCGGCCACGGGTTCCTCGACGAAGAACTCCTCCCACGCGAAGCCAAGAATGCCCAGGCAGTTGCTGATGGACACGTCGGGCTCCCCGTTGTCGAAGAAAACGAGCGGATGCCGAGGGTCGTCTTTCATGATGCTCGCACCGTTGCCCATCACCATGAGCGCCTCCAGGTACTCGGGACGCACGTCGAACCCGAAGGAGTCCAGGGCCATTGCCAGGGAGTTGGTGTAGCACAGCGACACGTCTCCGAAGTACATACTCATGTGTTCTCCTCGCTTTCTGGGCGCGCGTATGAATCAACCTGCGCGCGACGACTCCCAGGCCGGGACAGCGCAAGCCGCGCCTTTCGTCCCTCCTATGAGACTGCGTGTGCGGGGCAGGTGGGGGAGGAGCGGTCGGTGCTCACTGCCCTCCCCCGACGATAACGGAGAGAAAAAATCCCGTCAACACAACGAAAAATCATTCTTGTCGGGACTGTCTCCGGAGACCGAGAATCCCGCGTTCCGAGAGCCGCCGATGCCCCGATGTGAGGGCGGTCGCGTTGCTCGTCGCCTTCCTCACCCTAGGAGGAACTCGTGCTCGCGCCGGATCAGGCCGTCTTCGACGTCGAACACCTCGAACGACCTCATCCCGGAGTCGTCGACCAGCAGGACGACGATGCGGCGTCCGTCGGCGGCTTCGTGCGCCTCCTCCACGCGGAAGTGTGCATCGGACGCCGCGTAGGCGTCCCGGATTGTCCGCAGGTACTCCTCGACCCCTTGGATCGTCCTGTTTTCCTCGCCGTGCAGGTGCCACACCACGTCCGGGTGCAAGAATGCCCTGTACGTTTCCCAGTCCCGCTCGTTCTCGGCCCGGAAGAAGCGGGCGAGCGTTTCCACCGCCTTCACGGGCGCCCCTTAGGGGTCCGCGTCCGCGGGCTCGCCCCTGAAGCCGCGTTCACGGGCGCCTCCTCAAGGCCAGATCCACCGGCGCCACCCTCTCAGAGGTCGACGTGCTGACGAGCGGAGAACCCGCGTTCCTTGAGCCTGCCGCTGACGTAGTCGTAGCGAGTGGGGGTCACCTTGATGATGTTCATGACGAAGGGCAGCCCGCGCAGCCGTTCCACCGGGATGCCGCGCAACCGGCAAGCACGCTCATACTCCTCGCCGAAGGGCTCGAGCACCTGCGCGGTGCCCGTCACCTGCAATCCGGCGAGCGTGTCGAAGGAGATGTCGTCGTCGTGGATCGCCAGGCACACGTTGCTGTTCTCCCGCAATGCCCGGAATTTCAGGCCCCCCTCGCTGACGATCCAGAAGGCCCCCTCGGCGTGGACGTATTCGACGGTCGTGTTGCGCACGATCCCAGCGCCCGCCGTGGCCAGCGCGCAGATCTTGTGGCGGCCGAGGAACTCCTCGATCTCGGCGATCAGCTCGCCCTCGGGCATGCGCGCCTCGCCGGCCTCCTGGTCGAGCCAGCGGTTCGCCGCCGCCTCCCAGTCGATTGCGCTTCCATCCATGGGTCCTCTCCCTTCGGGGTCGGGGTCCGCGCCGCACGGGCCCTCCCCACCAGCATAGGCCGGGTCAATGGCGCTTCGGGCGCCCGTGGGAGAGGGGTGCTGGGACCTCGGTGCCTTGAAAGGCGGCGGCCGACGGTGTTCCCTGTGAACAGCCCGATCCGAAGACCCGAAAGAGGTGGCCGCCGTGGCCGAGCTGAGCGAGCTGTCGAAGACCCTGTACATTCCACTCGTGGGGCGCATCTACGCGTCCAGGCACTACCCGTCGATGATCCACGATCCCAAGGCCCTCGGCCTGGAGTCCTCCCTTCCTGCGGATGCGGCCACGATGAATCGCGGGCAGAACGAGTACACCATGGTGTCGAGCGTCGCGCGCTCCGTCAACATGGACCGGCGGATCCGGGGGTTCCTCGCGCTCCACCCCGACGCGGCGGTCGTCAACGCCGGATGCGGACTGGAGACGGCGTACTGGCGCTGCGACAACGGGCGCGCACGCTGGTTCGAGCTCGACCTGCCCGAGGTCATCAGCGTGCGCGGCGAACTCCTGCCGCCCGGCCAGCGGCAGGTCCTGATCCCGGGGGACATGTTCGACTACTCGTGGATCGACCGGGTGAAGGAGTTCGGTGAGCGCCCCACCATCGTCGTCGTCTCCGGGGTCTTCTACTACTTCGACGAGGACCGGGTCGTCGATTTCATCAACCATCTCGCCGCCTTCGACGAGGCGCGGGTGGTCTTCGACTCGACCTCCTCGAAGGGACTGAAGCTCTCGCAGGCGTACGTCAAGCGCATGAAGAACGACTCGGCCATGCGGTTCGCCATCGACGACCCCCGTGAGTTCGTCGGCAGGCTCACAGGCGGGGCGCGCCTCGTCGAACACGTGCCCTACTACCGCGACATTGAGCGACGAGGAGTGGGGCTTATCCCCCGGGCGTACATGCGCGTCTCCGACATGTTCCACATGGTGTCCATGACCACTATCAGCGTCCGGGAGCCGTGAGCGGCCTGGCCCTCCGGGCCGCCAGGAGTCCTCGGGAGCGCGGTCGGATCAGGCCGGCAGGTGCGCCGCGGGGAGCCCGCTGCGCCGCAAGGAGCCCTGCAACCAGGGAGACAAGGAGTCCGACGATGAGGTACGCCGAAACGGTGGCATTGAAGGGCGGGGCGGAGCTCCTCGTGAGGAACGCTGTCGCCTCGGACGCCCGGGCGCTGCGCGAGACCATGCGCCGCACGCATTCGGAGACCGACTACCTACTGTCCTACCCGGACGAGCAGAACGCCGACGAGGAACAGGGGGCGCGCCTCCTGGAAGGGACGGAACACAGCGGCAACGAGGTCGAGCTCGTCGCCATGATCGACGGGCGGATCGTGGGAACCGCGGGAGTCACAGCGGTGGGCGGCAGGCGCAAGGTGAGGCACCGGGCGCGATTCGGGATCAGCGTGCTGAAGGAGCACTGGGGGATGGGGATCGGCCGGGTGCTGATGGAGGCGTGCATTGACTGCGCCCGGCGGGCGGGTTACGCCCAGCTCGAGCTCGAAGTGGTGGCGGACAATGAACGGGCGGTGTCCCTTTACCGGCGCGCGGGGTTCGAGGAGTACGGGCGCAACCCCCGGGGCTACCGGTCCTCGTCCGCGGGGTTCCAGGAACTGGTGCACATGAGGCTGGAACTGTAGTGCCCCGAAGGCGGTCCCGGTCCCCCGGGCCGCCAGGGGCTCACAGTTCGGCGCGCACCCGCTCCACCAGGTCCGCCAGCGCGTCGCGGTCCTCCACATCGACCAGGCGCATGGGCTTCGCCCCGGGGTAGGGGCTGCACTGGGCCGTCAGGGCGGCGGACGAGGCGGGGGTCTCCTTGAGCAGGAACCGGTCGTCGTAGACTCCCCCGAACAGCGTGCGGCGCGCGTAGAGCAGGTATTCGCCCATCATCGCGCGGTGGGTGACGCCCTCGACCCGCCCGAGCAGGTCGAGGACGTGGGCCAGGTACTCCGGTGTCGAGGCCATGACGGCTCCTGCCCCTCAGACGGCTTTGATCGGATGGCGCACGACGGTCCGCAGCTTCTCGGGCGCGACCTTGCGGGCGTCGCCCAAGTAGATCTCGTGGTGGTGGCGCTCGTCGGTGATGTCGAGCGCGTAGCCCTGGGCCTCCATGTGCGCGTGCATGGCCTCAACGGTCGCGGGCTCGTCGTAGTAGGGGCCCACGTGCATGCACTGCACGCACAGGCCCTCGTCGTAGGGCAGGAATTCGACCTCGCTGAAGTCGCCGCCCTTCTTCGAGGCCGCCTCGGCCTTCGCCCACTCCACTTCCTGCGCCGTCGCGAAGTCGGGCAGGCGGATGAGGGAGATCCAGTCGAAGTCCTCCTTGTGGGCGTAATCCACGCCGCGTGGGTCCTGCTGCCACCAGAAGCCCTCCAGGGGCGGCACCACGAAGTCGAAGTACCCGTCGATGCGGTGGGTGCCCTTCTTCGACATCTTGATGGCGTAGGCGACGCCGTAGAGCAGTTCGATGGCGCGCTTGTACGCGCCGCCCTCGGCGTTGGGGTCGCCGTGCCCGCGCACCGCCAGGTAGTTCATCGGCGGCACCGTGACGATGCCGGGCCGCTTCGGCGGCATGTAGAGCTCCTTGTGCTCCTTCTTGAAGTCGAAGGCCATGACTGCTCTCCTCCTGCGTCGGTCGGTCCGCCGGGCCCCTCCATCTTACCGGCCCCGTTTCCACTCCACGTAGTCCATAGGGGGCAGGTACTTGTGCTCCCACACGCCGTCGGGGGAGGCGCGGTACTCGGTGATCGGGCAGCCCGTGAAGAGGTCGTCGGCGAGGGCGAGGACCACGTCCGCCAGCTCCAAGCGCTCCGTGTAGCGCCGCGGGATCCCCCCAAGGCCCAGGTGCGCGCCGACGATATTGCCCGCGATGGCCCCCGTTGAGTCGCTGTCCCCCGAATGGTTCACGGCTGAGACGACCGTCCCCTCGAAGTCGTCCTCGTGGCGCAGCGCGCACAGGAGCGCGATGGCGAGCGCTTCCTCGGCCACCCACCCCTCGCCCAGTTGGTGGATCGCCTCCACGTCCGGTGCGGTGCTGTCCGCCAGGCGCAGCACGAGGCGCATCAGCTCCTGCAGTTCCCCCACCCGGCGCGCGCCCGGGTGCGCCTCGGGCAGGATGGCGAGCGCCTGCTCGGCGGCCCCGCGCACGGAGTCCGCCTCCCCGTGGGCGAGGGCGCTCACGATGTGGGCGAAGACCCCGGCGGGCAGCCACCCCAGTTCGTGGCCGTGCGTGAGCGCCGCCAGCTGCGCCCCCAGGCGCTGCACGGCGGCGCCGTCGGCCCCCCGGGGGCCGGCGAGCAGACCCGCGGGCGCGACGCGCATGATCCCGCCGCACCCCTTGGAGTCGTTGATCGGCTCCTCCGGGGTGCCGTGCGCTCCCACCGCGCAGGCCGACAGGCAGGTCGCCCCGGGGGCGCGCGGCACGAAGAGTTCGGGCAGGGCCGAGATCCACGCGCTGTGGTCGGCGAGGGGGTAGGGCTCCGTCTGCGTGCGCGACCACTCCACGTAGAAACCGGACACGTAGTCGCGCAGGGGCCCCAGAACGCCCCGGAGGCGGCCCCGGGTGACCGCGTGGAGCAGGCCGTTGGCGGTGTACAGGGTCATCTGGGTGTCGTCCGAGAAGGGCGCCAGCCCCCGGTCGTCGAGCTGGTAGTCGCGGATGCCGCCCGCCCCGTAGCGGGCCGCGATCTGGTCCTCGCGCGAGAACTCGACCGCGTACCCGAGCGCGTCCCCGGCCGCCCCGCCGATCAGGCAGCCGCGGTACTTGTCGATGGTGCTCATGTGCCTCTCCTTGGCGGCGGGTCAGCGCCAGCCCCGCAGCAGGGCCTCCAGGCCCCTCTCGAACTGGGCGGTGAAGTCCCATTCCCCGTCCATCACCTGGCCGATGAGGCCCCGGAGTGTGGACAAGTCGTCGGCTGGCAGGCTCGCGATGGCCGCAGTGATGCTTTCGTCGGAGGTCTCATCCGGGCCGCCGCCCACCGGGGGCACGACTTCCGCTGCGGCGAAACCCGTGGTGTATACCGAGACCGCCGTGATGATGGCGAGCATGTCGATGGGGGGCGCGAAGCTGGCGTTGGACAGGCGGACCATGACTTTGGCCAGCAGGGTGAGCTGCTCGGGCGTCGAGATGGGGTGGGTGAGCAGCAGGACCACGGCCTCGGGGTGCTGGAGAAGGGTGTCGTGGAGCGCCGTGGCGTACTGGCGCACGTACCAGCGCCAGTCCTCACCCTGCTCGCCGACGAGGCCCGGGCCGCTTCCCGGGGACGACTGGTTCTCCGTGGCCGGTTCCCCGCCCGCGCCCGGCTGGTCCCGGCCCTCCGGCCGACCGTTCTCCTCCTGTTCCCCCTTCGCCCCAGACTGGTCGTCCGCTTCCGGTTCTTCCTCAACAGCCGATAGGAAGCGGTCGAAGGTGAGCCTCCACACCTCCTCGGACACCCCTTCGAGCAGGGCGGCTTTGTCGGGCACATACCGGTAGAAGGCCGTCTGGGACACGCCCAGGCGCTTGCCGAGGGCGCGCAGGGACAGGGCGGCCAGGCCCGCCTCGTCGACGAGCGCGAGCGCCGCGGAGAAGATCCTCTCCCTCGTGAGAGTCCGCGCTCTGGGCGCGCCACCGGGCATGGCCCCTCCTCCCTGGCTCCGCGTGGGGGCTTCAGTCCTTCTTAACCGCGAATCGTAGCACCGCCGGGCGAAGGGGCTGGGCCGTCCTGCGCGCCACGTCGCGACTGCGCTCCACCTCGCCGCTGGTTTCGGCGCCGCCCCGTGCGCGGCGCCCGCCAGGGGCCGGTGGACGCTCAGGCCAGGTGTTCGGCGAAGAACGAGGTGAGCGCGTCCCAGGGAATGGCGCCGCGCCCACCACCGTCGTAGAGGTCGCAGTGGCTCGCCCCAGGGACCAGAAGGAACCGCTTGTTGTCCGGGTTCACCCCGCCCTTCACCTTCGCGAAGGCGTCCCGGCCCATGTAGAGGGAGTGGGCGTCCTCGCCGTGCATGATCAGGACCGCGTTCTCGATCTCATCCGTGTAGTACAGGAACCGCGCGTTGGCGTAGCTGGCGCTGACGACGGCCCAGCCGTCGTTGGAGTAGAGCGAGCGGGGGTGGTAGCAGCGCGGCGTCTTGTAGTAGGCGTGGTAGTCCTTGGCGAACTGCGGAGCGTCGTCGGGCATGGGGTCCGCGACGCCGCCGGTGAGCGCCTGCTCGCCGGAGAGGCGGTCGGCCGTACGTTGGGCGGCGACCAGTTTGCGCGAGGCGATGCGAGTGGCGGCGTCATCCGCCGAGTCGTTGTAGCCGTTGCCGGAGATGCGGCACAAGTCGTACATCGTGGACGCGAGCGTCGCCTTGATCCGGGGGTCGGCGGCCGCCGCGTTGAGCGCGATGCCACCCCATCCGCAGATCCCGATGATGCCGACCCGGTCCCCATCGACGTCCTCGCGGCAGACCAGGTAGTCGACGGCGCTGAGGAAGTCCTCGGTGTTGATGTCCGGGGAACTCATGTAGCGGGGTGCGCCGCCGGACTCGCCGGTGAAGGACGGATCGAAGGCGATGGTGAGGAAGCCCCGTTCGGCCATGGTCTGAGCGTAGAGCCCGCTTGCCTGCTCCTTGACGGCCCCGAAAGGGCCGCTGACGGCGATGGCGGGGAGCGCGCCCTCGGCGTTCCTCGGCTTGTATAAGTCGGCCGCCAGAGTGATGCCGAAGTTCGTGGTGAACGTGACCTTCTCATGGGTGACGTGGTCGCTCTTGGGGAAGGTCTTGTCCCATTCATGTGCGGGGGCTTGCTGGCTCATTGGTCCTCCTGAGTTGTTGTCTCGGTCGTGGCCGTGGTCCGCGCTCACGCGAGCGCGATGGCGAGGTCTTGGCGGCTGTCGGCCCGCGCTGCCACGGCCCGGTCCTCGTCAGCGCCCGTGAAGGCGCCGATCATGTTGGTGCCGGGATAGGCGCTCGCGTTCATATGATAGGGCGCGAGGCGCGGTTGGCACAGCCAGTAGGCGGAGTCGCCGATCATAGGGTCGTTCGCGTACGCCTCGCCGCTCAGGTCGAGTCCCACGGTCGGGCCCTCAGTCCTTCTTCACGGCCAAGCGCGCCATCGCCAGGGCGGCCAGGCCGGTGAAGAACAGCGAGAGGACGCCGACGGCCGGGAGGACGCCGGCGACGCCCGCGCCGTCCAGGCTCACCGAGTGGATCGCGTCGATCGCCCAGTACGCGGGGGAGAAGCGCGCGGCGCGCTGCGCCCAGTCGGGCAGGCTCGACACCGTGCAGAACGCCCCGCCGATCCCGGCGGCCAGCATCCCGATGATATTGGACAAGGAGAGCGCGAGTTCCTGCGAGGGGGCCCACAGTGCGATCGCGACGCCGAGCGCGGCCAGGACCGCGGAGAAGGCGAGCACCGCCAGTAGGAGCGCGATCACCGACCCCTTCGGCCTGTACCCGAAGGCGAGGGCGCCCAGGACCAGGACGGCGAGGACCTGGACGAACTGCAGCAGGTAGGCGACCAGGGCCTTGCCGGTGAGGACGACGCCCCTCGGGGTGGCCGAGACCGCGAGCCTGGGCCACGTCCCCCACATGCGCTCGTTGATGAAGGAGTTGATGATGATCTGCACGGAGAGGAACGAGAAGAGCACCGCCATCGAGGGCACCGCCTGCTCCACCCCGGTCGCGTCCGCGTACCCGTCCGCCACGAGCATGGATTTGAAGGCGGGGCTCATGAAGGGGATGAATATCAGGGGGATGGCCGTCAGGATCAGAGTGGAGGCGGGGTCCGTGAGCTGGAGGCGGATGTTGAGCCGGATGACGGCTGAGAGTTTCTTAAGCATTGTCCTGTTCTTCCTCTCCGACGATTGCGAGGTAGGCGCTCTGCAGGCCCGCTTGGCCTATGCGCACGTCCTCGAGGCGGTTGCCCCTCAGTTCGGGTGAGGCCAGAGCATCGGCGATGAGCGCACCGGGGTTGGGGATGTCCCCCTCCCGGCGCAGCCACCGGTCCTCGTTCCGCCACCCGTCCATGGGCCTCGGGTTGCGGGCGAACCCCAGGGCGATGGAGGCGCGGGAGTGGTCCGCGACGACGCGCTCGAGCGTGCCGGACACAACAATCCGCCCGCCTTCGAGGATGGCGATGTCCGCGCCGAGCTCCTCGAACTCGGCGAGGTAGTGCGAGGTGTAGACGACGGCGGCGCCCGCCTCTGCGAGCGAGCGCACGGCCCGCAGGATCCGGCTGCGCGCCTCCACGTCCGCTCCGACTGTCGGCTCGTCCATGAAGACCACCTCCGGCTCGTGCATGATCGCCATCCCGGCGTGCAGCCTGCGCCTTTGGCCGCCGGACAGGTGCTTCGCCCGCTTGGAGCACTGCTCCTCCAGGCCGAGCAGCTCCATGACCTCCGCGGTCCTCGTGCGCGCGCGCTTGCGGGACAGGCCCTGGAGCTGCCCGTAGAACGAGAGGTTCTGGGCGACGGTGAGGTCGGGGTAGACGCCCAGGTCCTGCGGGGCGTAGCCGATGTGCTGGCCGACCCGCTCCTTGGCGGGGTCCGCGCCGCACACGGACACCGTCCCCGAGTCGGCGCCCCTCAGCCCGCACATGATCTCGATGAGGGTCGATTTGCCGGCGCCGTTGCGCCCGAGGAGGCCGAGCACCTGTCCCCGCGCGACGTCGAGGTCGACTCCGCGCAGCACCTCGTGGTCCCCGTAGCTCTTGCGCACGGCGCGCAACCGCAGCGCCGGTGCGCCCGATTCTGATCCAGGCATGTCCGCTCCTTCATTGGTTAACAGTGTTAACTTCGCTGACGACTGCAAGGTTAACAGTGTTAACTCATGGGTGCAAGCCCGGGCCGCGCGGTGGTGGGAATACTGCCCCCGCCCCGTGGGGGCGCTGCGGTCGGCGCGCGGGACCGGGGCGGTGGAAGGGCCGGCGGACCCCTACGCCTCTTCGTCGTCCGCCGAGGCGTCCGGGGTCGCGGCCCGCGCCTGTTCGCGCAGGCGCTTCAGCCATTCCAGGCGCTCCTTGAAGCGCCTCTCGTTGCCCTCCTCGGTGGGCCGGTAGTACTCGGCGCCCGCGAGCGAGTCGGGCAGGCACCGCATGTCGGCGGCCACCTTGTCGGCCTCGTAGTGCGCCAGCCTGTACCCCTGCCCGTATCCCAGGTCCTTCATGAGGCGGGTCGGGGCGTTGCGGATGGCGAGGGGGACGGGGTCGGCCTGGGTTCGCAGCGCGTCCTTCCTCGCCCGCCCATAGGCGATGTAGGAGCTGTTCGACTTCGGCGCCAGCGACAGGTAGATGACGGCCTCGGCCAGGTGGACCGAGCACTCGGGCATCCCGATGAAGTGGCAGGCGTGGAAGGCGTTGACCGCGACGTTGAGCGCGTTCGTGTCGGCAAGCCCGATGTCTTCCGAGGCGAAACGCGTGATGCGCCGCGCCACGTACAGGGGGTCCTCGCCTCCCTCGAGCATGCGCGCCAGCCAGTACACGGCGGCGTCGGGGTCCGAGTTGCGCATCGACTTGTGCAGGGCCGAAATGATGTTGTAGTGCTCCTCGCCGTCCTTGTCGTAGAGGAGGCTCTTGCGCGAGGTGCACTGCTCGACCGTCTCTGCGGTGACCGTGGTCGCCCCGCCGTCCTCGTCGCCGTTGAGGACCGCCATCTCCAAAGTGGACAGGGCCACGCGCGCGTCGCCGTCGGCGAAGGTGGCGATCGCGCGCAGCAGGTCGTCCTCGATGCGCACTTCCCGGTCGCCGAAGCCCCTGGGGTCGGTGAGGGCTCGGCGCATCAAGCCAACCAGGTCCTCCTCGGTCAGGCCGTTCAGGACGAAGACCTTGCAGCGCGACAGGAGGGCGTTGTTCACCTCGAAGGACGGGTTCTCGGTGGTCGCGCCGATGAGGATGATCGCCCCCTTCTCGACGAAGGGGAGGAACGCGTCCTGCTGGGCCTTGTTGAAGCGGTGAATCTCGTCGACGAAGACGATCGTGCGGCTGCCCATGGACGCCTGCGCGTCCGCCTGCTTCATGACCTCGCGGATCTCTTTGATGCCGCTGGTGACCGCGGAAAAGTCGATGAACGAGGCGTGGGTGTGGTGGGCGATCACGCGCGCCAGGGTGGTCTTGCCGACCCCGGGAGGCCCCCAGAAGATCATCGAGGGCGTGCGGTCGGCCTCGATCATGGAGCGCAGGGCCTTGCCCGGCCCGATCTGGTGGGACTGGCCCACCACCTCGTCGAGGGAGGTGGGGCGCATCCGGTCGGCCAGGGGCCGCGTGTCCTCGCCGGAGTCCTCGAACAGTGAGTGTTGCTGGCCTGGCTTCATGGGTGAGCCCTCCTGGTGGTGTCACGAATCCCGTTCCTGAACCTCAGCGTAAGACGAGGCGCCCTCATCTGCGTCCCGCCGATCGCCACCCACACGCCCCCACTCGATTACCGCCTCTGGCGGTATAGTTGTGGCGGTAATAGGGGGGGTGGTCATGGCCTGCGAGCCGTCGTTCGAACGCACTGACGTTATCGATGCGCTCTGCATGGAGATCGCGGAGCTGGTCGGTATGCTCTCGCCGCAGGCTCCGCTGTCGACCAGCCCCACGCTGCGCAGGGAGCTTCGGATCCGCATGATCTACTCCTCGCTGGTGCATCTTCCACTTCGAGTTCGAGTTCTGCCACCCCTTTTCAGATGGGAATGGCCGGATGGGACGGCTCTGGCACACGCTGCTGTTGTCGCGGTGGCGCCCGGTGCTGGCCTGGGTGCCCATCGAGTCCGCGATCAGGAGGCGGCAGGCTGGATACTACGAGGCCTTGGCTCGCTCCGGCGCGGCCGACTCGTGCGAGGATTTCGTGGAGTTCATGCTCGAAGCAATCAGGGAAGCCATACTTCCGTACGCGCGGCCAGTGAGTGCAGCGGACGCGGAGCGCGCCCGCGCGCTTGATTTCCTGAGCGATAACTCGCGCGGCACCTCGGCTGCTCGAAGAGAAGCGCTGAGCGCATCGTCGCGCGGTTCAAGGAAGGAAGAAGGCGTGCTCGAGCGTCAGGGGAGTCCTCGTTCGGGTTCGTGGACTGTCCACGTCGACCATAATTCGGCCAATTCCTAGGAAAATGAGGAGTCCGACAATGAGGTACGCCAAGACGGTGGTGTTGAAGGGCGGGGTGGAGCTCCTGGTGAGGAACGCTGTCGCCTCGGACGCCCGCGTGCTGTGTGAGACGATGCGACGCACGCATGCGCAGACCGACTACCTGCTGTCCTACTCGGACGAGCAGAGCGTCGACGATGAACAAGAGGCCCGCTCCCTGGAAGAAACGGAACGCAGCGGCAATGAGGTTGAGCTCGTTGCCGTGATCGACGGGCGCATCGTTGGAAGTGCAGGAGTTTGCGCAGTGCGTAGTCGGCGCAAGGTTGCGCACCGGGCGCGTTGTGGGATCAGCATCCTCAAGGAGTACTGGGGGATGGGGATCGGCCGGGCGCTGATCGAAGCGAGCATTGACTGTGCTCGGCAGGCGGGCTACACCCAGCTTGAGCTCGAAGCGGTGGCGGACAACGAACGGGCGGTGTCCCTTTACCGTCGCGCAGGGTTCGAGGAATATGGGCGCAATCCCCGGGGGTACCGGTCCGCGTCTGCGGGCTACCAAGAACTCGTGTACATGAGGCTGGAACTGTAGCGCTCTGACGGGTGGCAGCCGGTTATGTGTCTAGCTTGAGGAGCCTAGCATTGTGCGTGGGTACGCTGTGTTGTGAGTGTCGTACCCTTGACACGTGAAGGTTCTCGTCGTTCCCATGGTTGCGCGCTCGCGGATGGGTGGGCCGTGGTCGCGTGCGAAGCGCGTCGCCCGCGCCTTCCGGGATGGCGGCCATGAGGTCACGCTCGCGTGGGGAGATGACGGCAACTGCGTCGATCCGGGCGGCCCAACGCTCGAGATTCCGGTGCCCTCGCCGCTCGGCCTGCCAGAGGCCATCGCCCGTCACACTTTTCCGCTGGCTTCTCGCCTTGGACTGATGGGCCGCATGCCCGTTCATAGTTTCGAAGAAGTGCTGTGGCTGACGGGGTCTTTGGATTATCGCTACAGCTGCGTGGTCGTTGAGAAGCTCCGTGAATTCATGCGAGCCGCGCGCCCCGACGTCGTCTACTCGGAGTTCAACCTTGCCGCCGTCATCGCCGCCCGCGCCGAGGGCATCCCGTGCGTGGGCAGTGGCTCGCAGCCGACGACTGCCTCCTATGCTTCCAACCCGCGCAAATCCGCGGGAATTCGACGCCTGCTGCGTGAGATGGGGATGCCTGCCCCGGCCTCGTCCCTGTCGATCCTTGAGGGGATGGCACGCCGCTTCATCCCAAGTGGCCCGACCCTGGAACCGCGTGCGGGGGAGCGGGCCGTCTACTGCGGTTTCCTGAACGAGCCGCCCGCACTGACGCCGACGCCTCGCGATTGCGTCCTCATCTACCTCGGGGCGGGTAGCGTCCCCGCGGGCGTGGCCGTGCGCGCCGGGCGAGAACTCGCCGAGGCGCTGAGCTGCGACGTCTACGTCGCGGGCGTGTCCGAGGCCATCCACGCTGTGGGGGACCAGGAAGTGACCTGCGCGCCCCGTTTCGACGTCGCTGAGCTCCTGCCGCGCGCCCGCGTCTTCGTTCACCATGGCGGGCAAAACTCGGTGATGGATGCCCTGTCCTATGAAGTCCCGCAGGTCATCGTCCCGGGTCGCGTCTTTGAGCGTCAATTCAACGCCGAGGCCGTGGAAAACGCTCGCTGCGGCCTGACGGTTTGTGCTCCGGGGCCCGCGCTTATCGCGCGCGCTGCCCGCACCCTCGTCGATGAGCCCGCCCTGACCTCGGGGATCCGAGTGGTGCGTGCGGAGCTTTGCGCGCTCGGCGGTGGCGCGCGCATCGTGCGCGAGGTCGAGGAACTGGTCGGCTAGCCTCAGTTCCAGCCGCGCAGGATCGCCTCCAGGCCTCGTTCGAACTGAGCGGTGAAGTCGTAGCGACCGTCCAGGAGATCCTCGATGAGCGGGCGCAGCGCCTGCGCGTCCTCGGGATCGAGTGCGGCGCTCGCGGCCGACAGGTCGGCGGGCTGCTCGGGCGAGCCGCCCACGGGCGGAACGACCTCGGCGGCGACGAAGGCCGTCGTGTAGATCGAGACCGCATTGACCAGCCTCAGCATGTCTGCATTCGGTGTGAAACCGCGCCGGGCTAGCGTCACGAACACGCGTGCCAGGAGCGACAGCTGCTCGGGCGTCGACATCGGGCGCGTGAGCAGCAGCATGACCGCGCCCGGGTGGGAGCGCAGCGTGGAGGCCAGGCAATGCGCGTAGGTGCGCATGTAGATCAACAGGGGCGAGGCTGGGGTGTCCTCGGTCGGCTCACTCGCCGTGGGCGTGGGTGTCGATTCGGGGTCGAACGCCCCGGTATCTACTCGGCCTAGGAAGGACTCGAAAGTGAGGCGCCAGACCTGCTCGGCAATGCCCTCCAGGAGCGCCGCCTTGTCTGGGAAATGACGATAAAAAGCGGCCTGGGAGACGCCGAGGCGTTTTCCCAAGGACCGCAGAGACAAAGCGCTGAATTCACGAGTTTTTCTGACAATCTGTCGCTGCGTGGGGAAGGGAAGCGGCCCTACACTGTCTGCGCGAGGCCTGAAGGAGGACTGAAAGTGTCAGGTATGGATACCTACGACGCGATCATGCTGCTGTCCTACGGTGGCCCGAACGG
>ERZ773006.386-NODE-386-length-21437-cov-52.8207_pt1 | contig 21437 bp, 8 predicted proteins | sample MGYA00580843_ERZ773006 | MGnify/ENA primary metagenome ERZ773006 (study PRJEB29015, sample SAMEA2738011) | human oral metagenome | biome: human oral; feature: human-associated habitat; material: dental | place: China | collected 2052 ...
CGTGGATGACATTACCAGTTCCTTCAACTTTTATTGTATCTACCAATGCATATCCAGGAATCTCTCCAGCTGGGTTATCACCTTCAGCTAATGGTTTCACAGGTTTACCATTGACATCTACCCATACTGTCACTGGTTTCTTAGTTACTGGTTTGAAGATGTGTATTACTTTGCCTGTTTCTGGGTTTGTAACTGTTCCTACTAGTTCGTAGTTAGGAGTTGATCCTGCTGGGTATGTTCCTGGTGTTACAGGTTTGATTGGGTTTCCTTTTTCGTCTACCCATTCAGTTGTCTTACCTTCTTCGATTGATTTCTTAACTTTCTCAGCTTCTTTCTTAGCCTCTTCCTTAGCTTTTTCTTTTTGCTCTGGTGTTAAGCTTGGATCTTCATCGATTTTCTTAACTTTATTTTCTAAAGTTTTGTCAATCTCTTCTTTAGCTTTAGCTTTTTCTTCTGGTGAAGGTGTAGTTGGCTTATCTTTATCATCTTCTGACGGAGTTGATGGTTTGTCTGGAGTTGGAGTCTCTTTCTCAACTTCTTTCTTACCATTCTCTTTAGCTTTTTCTACTTCTTCTTTAGAAGGTGCTTTGTCGATGGCTTTCTTAGCTTCTTCAGCATCTTTCTTAGCTTCTTCTTTAGCTTTTTCTTTTTGCTCTGGAGTCAAGCTTGGATCTCCATCAATTTTCTTCACTTTATTTTCTAGAGCTTTATCGATTTCTTCTTTAGCTTTCGGTTTGTCTTCTGGTGTAACAGGAGTTTTTTCTACATCTTCTTTACCTTTTGTTGTAGATTTTTCTACATCTTCAGGAGTTTTCGCTTCTTCCAATGCTTTCTTAGCTTGTTCTGCCGATTTCTTAGCTTCTTCAATCGCTTTTTCTTTTTCTTCGTTTGTTAACTCAGGGTTTTCTTTAATCTTACTTTCTTTTTCAGACAAAGCTTTATCGATTGCTTTAGAAGCTTCTTCTTTGGCATCTTTATAAACGTAAGTTACTTCTGTAGTTCCTTCGGTTACTTTACCAAATTCTTCACCCTTAGTTGAAGTTGGTACAAGTACATATACTTTACCATCTTTTGTAGTGATTGTTGCTGGTTTATTATCAGTTGTGTCATATGCTGAGCTTACTGATCCGTCAGTCGTATCTTTAACATCTTCAGCGATTGTGTTACCCGCTTCATCAGTGTAGTGAACGACTACGTTTCCTTTAACCTCTTTGTACACATATGTTACTTCTGTAGTCTTACCTGCTTCAACATCACCAGTTTCGTTACCTTTAGTTGATGCTGGTACTAATTCGTATACTTTACCTTCTGGAGTTGTGATACGAGTTGGTTTCATGTCGTTATCAGAAGTATCGTATTTAGCTCCTGGCTTACCGTCTTTTGTATCAACAGCATCTGCTTGAAGAGTGTTACCAGCTTCATCTACGTAATGAACAAGAACGTTTCCTGCTTTTTCGTATACATAAGTGATTTCTGTAGTTCCTTCTACAACAGCACCGTTTTCTGGCTTAGAACCGTCTTTCAATTCTTTAGCTGTTAAGTAGTAAACAGTACCATCTTTTTCAAGTTTAGCTGGTTTGTTATCAGTTGTATCATATTTCTCACTTAGTGATCCATTTTCTACATCTTTCGTATCTTCAGCTAATGTGTTTCCTTCTGTATCAACGTAGTGAACGACTACATTACCAGTGATTTCTTTGTAGACGTAAGTTACTTCTGTAGTTTCTCCAGCTTTAACTTTACCTGTTTCATCACCTTTAGTTGATTGAGGGATTAATTCGTATACTTTTCCTTCTGGAGTAGTGATACGGTTTGGTTTCATGTCGTTATCAGCAGTGTTGTAGTCAGCGTTTGGTTTGCCGTCTTTTGTATCAACAGCATCCACTTGAATCGTGTTACCTTTTTCATCAGTGTAGTGAACAACTACTTGTCCTGCTTTTTCGTAAACGTAAGTTACTTCAGTTTTACCTTCTACTACGTCTCCGTTTTCTGGTTTAGAGCCATCTTTAACAGCTTTTTCTGTTAAGTAGTAAACAGTTCCGTCTTTTTCGATTTTCTCTGGTTTGTTGTCAGTTGTATCGTATTTAGCGTTTAGAGAAGCACCTTTCGTATCTTCTTTGTCTTCAGCGATTACGTTACCTTCTGTATCAACGTAGTGAACGACTACATCACCAGTTACTTCTTTATAAACGTATGTTACTTCTTTAGTTTCTCCAGCAACAACTTTACCAGTTTCATCACCTTTAGTTGCTGTTGGTACTAGTTCGTATACTTTTCCTTCTGCAGTTGTGATACGAGTTGGTTTCATTCCGTTATCAGAAGTGTTGTAGTCTGATCCTGGTTTTCCATCTACAGTGTCTTTTGCACCTGAAGCTACGTTAGCACCAGCTGGATCTACACCTACTAATGGAGTTCCATCTTCTGTTTGGTAGTTAACTACTACTTGTCCTGCTTTTTCGTAAACGTAAGTTACTGTAGTTGTTCCTTCAACAACATCTCCAGTAGCTGGTTTAGAATCGTCTTTAACTTCTTTAGCTGTTAGGTAGTATTTAACACCATCTTTAGTGATTTCAGCTTTTTTGTGGTCTGCTGTGTCATATTTAACATTTAGAGAAGCATCTGTTTCGTCTTTTTCGTCTTCAGCAAGTGTGTTACCTTCAGTATCTTCATACTTAACAACTACATTACCTTTAACTTCTTTATAAACGTATGTTACTTCTTTAGTTTGACCTGATTCTACAGTACCTGTTTCATCACCTTTAGTTGATGCTGGTACTAGTTCGTATACTTTTCCTTCTGCAGTTGTGATACGGTTTGGTTTCATTCCGTTATCTGCAGTGTTGTATTCAGAACCTGGTTTTCCATTGTCAGTGTCTTTTGCACCTGAAGCAATATCTTTACCGTCTGCAGTTCCTACTAATGGAGTTCCGTCTTCTGTTTGGTAATTAACGATTACTGATCCAGCTTTTTCATAAACGTAAGTTACATCAGTTTTACCTTCTACTACATTTCCTGTTTCTGGTTTAGAATCATCTTTAAGACCAGCTTTTGTAATGTAGTATACAGTTCCGTCTTCTGCAGTGATTTTTTCTGGTTTGTTATCAACAGCAGTATCATATTTTTCGCTTAGAGATGCACCTTTAAGGTCATCTTTGTCAGCTGCGATTGTGTTACCTTCTTTGTCAACATAGTGAACGACTACGTCTCCAGTAACTTCTTTATAAACGTAGGTTACTTCTTTCGTTTCTCCAGCAACAACTTTACCAGTTTGTTCACCTTTAGTTGCTGTTGGTACTAGTTCGTATACTTTTCCTTCTGCAGTTGTAATACGGTTTGGTTTCATTCCGTTGTCAGAAGTATCATAATCAGATCCTGGTCTTCCGTCTACAGTGTCTTTGGCACCTGAAGCTACATTCGCACCTGCTGCATCAACACCTACTAATGGAGTTCCGTCTTCTGTTTGGTAGTTAACTACTACTTGTCCTGCTTTTTCGTAAACGTAAGTTACTGTAGTTGTTCCTTCAACAACATCTCCAGTAGCTGGTTTAGAATCATCTTTAAGTTCTTTAGCTGTTAAGTAATATTTAACACCGTCTTTAGTGATTTCAGCTTTTTTGTGGTCTGCTGTATCGTATTTAACGTTTAGAGAAGCATCTGTTTCGTCTTTTTCGTCTTCAGCGATTACGTTACCTTCAGTATCTTCATACTTAACGACTACATTACCTTTAACTTCTTTATAAACGTATGTTACTTCTTTAGTTTCTCCAGCAACAACTTTACCAGTTTCGTCACCTTTAGTTGCTGTTGGTACTAGTTCGTATACTTTTCCTTCTGCAGTTTTAATACGGTTTGGTTTCATTCCGTTATCTGCAGTGTTATAGTCACTTCCTGGTCTTCCATCTGTTGTATCATTATTAGTTTCAGGAACATTATTTCCTTCTGGATCTGTTCCAGAAATTGGGTTACCTTCTTGGTCTGTATAATGAACTACTACTGATCCAGCTTTTTCGTAAACATAAGTTACTGTAGTTGTTCCTTCTACTACGTCTCCAGTTGCTGGTTTAGAACCGTCTTTCAATTCTTTAGCTGTTAAATAGTATTTAACACCATCTTTAGTGATTTCAGCTTTTTTGTGGTCTGCTGTATCGTATTTAACATTTAGAGAAGCATCTGTTTCATCTTGTTCGTCATCAGCAAGTGAGTTACCTTCAGTATCTTCGTACTTAACAACTACGTTACCTTTAACTTCTTTATAAACGTATGTTACTTCTTTAGTTGTTCCTGATTCAACTTCACCTTCTTCTTCACCTTCAGTTGATTCTGGAACTAATTGGTAAACTTTTCCTTCTGCAGTTTTAATACGTTCTGGTTTCATTCCGTTATCTGCAGTGTTATAGGCTGTACCTGGTTTACCGTTATCAATGTCTTTAGCACCTGATTCTACAGTTTTGCTTTCATCACCAACTACTGTACCTGTAAGTGGAGTTCCATCTTCAGTTTTGTAGTTAACGATTACTGATCCAGCTTTTTCATAGATGTAAGTTACTTTTGTAACACCTTCTACTACTGTTCCTGTTTCAGCTGGAGCGTCTTTTTCTACATCATTTACAGCTGTTTTAGTAGCATCTGCTTTAAGGTAGTAAACATTTCCTTGTGCATCTGTAAGTTTTTGAGGTTTTTCAGTTTCATTTTTTTTAGTGTTGTACGCTACGTTTTTAGGCGTTCTAACAGTTTTGTCTTCTACAACTACTTCTTGTCCATCAGCATCAACATAGTAATGCTCAGTTACTACTTCAGCTACTGTTTCAGGAGTATCAGTGTAAGGAGCTTTCAATTCTACTCCGTCTGCTGTTTGGTAGTTAACGACTACAGAACCTTTTTTCTCGACTTCACGAGTTTTTTCTTCGGCATAAGTGTAAGTGATTGTTGTAGTACCACTTGCTAAACGGTAGGCACGAAGTGGAGTGATTTCATCGCGGTAAGTGTAAGTTTCATATTCCGCTTGAGGACCACTAAGGTTAAGAGTAAAATCACCACCACTTATAGCACTTGTTCCAGATTCATAAACCTCTGAATAATCCGCAGTTACATCCGATGTCGGTCTTCTTTTAGCATCAACTTGGTCTCCATTATCAACTGCTATAGCGCCTTTAACACCAGTTTTTGCGTCTAGCCCCACAGCAAAATATCGTTTAAAATTAAGAATGTTATCTTCTAATCCTTTTTCTTGAAGATAAGCAAGATACCCTTTTACAGTAGTTTTGTTCCTTTCTCCTGTTAAAGTATCTGGCGCAGCTTTAAATTTTTGAACCATTGCATATGTTCTATCTAGACTTGCACCATCCCCCTGTCCCGAATCCGAAAGGTCATCAGCTACATTGTCCTTAGGCGATAAAGGTATATAAGCTGATAAAGTAACATCCCCAGAGTTAACTGTTACATAAGTGTTTTTCTCAAGGACGAAAACATAGTCTCCTTCTTTGATTCCACCATCAGCTGTTACATTCGCTGAATTGAAGTCTTTTGCTGTTGCTTCTCCAGATTTGAAGGCTTCAATCATTTTATCGTCAGAATTGATTGCACCTGAATCAGCTTGCACATATTTACCATATGTTCCTTTTCCTGTTTGTTCAACAATCCAAGCTTTTCCACCAGGTTTTACAGTATCATAAGTGATTTTACCTTCTGCATTACTTAATCCTTCTGGAGTCAATTTCGCAGTGACATCACCTAGAGTTGTATCAGAGTATACTCCTCCACCATCTCCAGTAGTTTCAACTTTAGGTTCTCCGATTAGGTGGTAAGTTTTCCCGTCTTTTTCAATCGTTTCTTTCTTACCATTTTCTTTAGCGTCGTTTAAGTCGCTATCTTGTGCATCTCCACCTGTTGTTTCTTTGAAAACTTCTCCTGATTTACCGAATACATCGTATGTCGTTTCGATAGTTTTGTCAGCACCAGAGTTTTGGTTTTTGTTTTCTTCTAATACAGTATTTCCTTCAGCAGTTACATATTTGTAATCTACTTTTCCAGTTTTAGTGATTGTTTTTGTATCACTTTCAGTTGGATTAGTATCAAAGTTCTTACCATTATTTGGATCCTCAATATTAGCTGTTTCTACAACTACTGAACCCTTATCATTTGAAATCGTTGTTGTGTTATCGCTGTTTTCTGTCATTGCCGCTTCAACGGTCTGCGTTCCAGCTGCCATTGCAAGGGCTGCACCAACAATCAGACCAACTGTACCGATTTTGACTGAGTCTGAACGACCGTCTTTAAACTTACGAATGGAAAATTTTTCTTTTTTATTTATAAACATTCTTAGTATCCTTTATCTTTATTTTTTGTATGATTTTCAAAATTTATGATATTATTATGGTAATAAACTGTCAATAAAATCGAAAACCCGACACTCCTATTTTAACACTTTAAAACCTCTTATACAAGTAATCTCAATACTTTTTGATCATTCAAACTATAGTTTTTCACTATATTTATATATAAAAAATCCATACAGACGTATGGATTTGCATATTTAAAAATATACATTTATGCTACCAGCCAAGTGAAACCCTTTCAAACTGACAACCTAATCGTCGCAATTCTTTTTGACGGTCCTCATAGTAGGGGAGGGAAATGCCTGTGATGGTCACATGGGGCAGGTCTTTCAAATGGAGGCTGACAGACGAGGTGAAGTGATAGACCTGAACGAACTCGTATTCTTGAAAGAGTTGAGCTAGGACATCTTCAAAGATTAGGTCCGTCTCCAAGTAAGTTACATCTGGTATAGTGAAAGTTTCCTTGGGATGGGGCAGATAGAGGTCAATGGCCAAGGCCTTGGCATAGGTGCTGATAAAGCGGATGGATATCTGATTGTCCTCTTCAGAGAACTTTTGCCCCAGCAGAACCTTGACTGTCTTGCCATTTGAAACGGGAGCTTGTGGCAGGTTAAAAAAATGCTCCAGATAGACTAGCTTTTCTCTAGCCACGACATGGTAGTCACTGCGATAGAGGGTGTAGTGTTTTTCCGTCCGCTCAATCAAGTCATCTCTGGTCAAGCCCAAAGACCCTACCTGACTAGATTGAAGAGGGAGGGCATACATTCCCAAAGGGTAAATATCCGCATAACCATCATCGAAACTCATGAGGTGTTGGTAGTTTGAACTAGCAACCAAGTCCAGAATCAAGCTATTGTCAAAGCTAGCATAAAAGATGGTGTCATAGTCGCCGGCAAGCTCCTGACAAATATGAGCCAAGGCCTCTGCATCCTGAGGATAATAAACATGATTAAAATCCTTGGCATAATGCTCCTGACGGGCATTTTTGACAGGACTGACATAAAGGCTAACAAAGTCCTGATTAAGATAGAGTCCCTTGATATGCTGGGCAATCTTGGCCTGCAAGGGCGTTGTGGCAATGATGAGGTGTTTCATCTCTTTGATTCTCCTAGGTGGTGATGGTGCAGCAAGGTCTCAACGACTTCAAAGTCCAAGGCATCGTCGATATCATAAGAATAGAGTTTGGGCATTTCATAGGCTACTGTCTTATCTGTGTAAAAGGTCTCGTCTCTCAGGTAAAGATCCTTACGAGAAATCCAGATACTACCGTTAGGATAGTAATAGACAGGCTCTTTTTGCCGAGCATAGTGCTTGGAAACGTGAGGCGGGCGGATAAATGACGACTCCGCTAACTGCAAGAAAAGACTACGACTCTTGTCCGCCTTAACACAGGAAATCAAATGGTCGGCACCAGACTGACAGTAGAGCTGATAGGATTCGATGAGGTGCTCTACCTCTCTCAGGGGTGAAGTCACCTGTAGATTCACAAAAACCTGCTCTTCCTCAAAGGGCTGTAAAAAGTCGCGTAAGGTTTCTAAGCTAGAGGTTGTTGATAGGGCCAATTCTTTCGGTCGATGGACACAACGAATCTCTGGATAGGCTTGACGACAGAGTTCTAGATAGGCTAGTGAGTCTGATGAGACCCAGATTTCACTAAATAGCTTAGAAGCTAGAGCGACTTCGATGGTATAGAAAACCAAGGGTTTGCCTGCAAGCGGTTTGATATTTTTATCTACTAAGCCGCGTGAACCCGAACGGATCAAAATGACGGCTATGGGTTTAGATGTTACTTTCATATAGTCTTCCTAGAATTGAGATAAAAAGGGCAGATAGGGTAGTGATGATACTATTTAACCAGGGATTGGGGTTGACAAAAAGGCCACTGTAATGATAGAGAACCAAGGCTCCTAGACTAAAAACCAGATAGATTTTGGCTAACTGTAAACTCGGTCTTTTGAGGAGCAAAACCAAGAGGTACAAACCACCAATCACACCCAGTGTCAAGCCCATAAAGCCGTTAATCCATTCGTAGATGGAGTAGATTTCTGCATTCATGAGCAAGAGGCAGAGGAGCCAGGACAGACCTGCTAAGACAAAGGATAGAATACTTGGCGACCAGCGAATTTTTGTCCAAGCAAAATCCAACTTCAAGCAGGTCACGATTGCATTCATACTGGATGAAACTGTGGATTGGCCTGCTGCCAAGAGAGCCAGCATGATAAAACCACCAAACCAAGGTGCCAGACCTTCTCGAGCGTAAGCAATGAGAACAGGATTGGTCGATGAGGTAGCGAAATTTTCCTGACGAATTGAGCAGCCAATCAGATACAGTAAACTGGCAATCCCAAAGGACAAGAGTCCCTGTAGCCATAAGATTTTTCCAATCTTCTGACGCCCCATTTTGCTATTAAAACGTTGGACGATATCCTGCGAAGAAACGTAGGAAAACAAGCTACTAAAACCTGCTCCTGTAACTAAGATAAAAACCGTCTTCCCATCCAGCATCTCTGCAAAGTGAGATAGCTGTTGACTGCTATTCATGACAAGACCTGATTGGGCAATTCTTGGTAGAAAGAGGGCCAATATAGCCAGCAGGACCAAGCCTTGAAAGAAGTCCGTCCACAGCACAACCAAGAGACCACCACTTGCCAGATAATAGACCGTCAAAAGAAGGAGTAAACCTGACAAGACCAGCTGATTGAGAGGGATAAAGGGCGCTAAGGCCTGAGACAACAAGTAGGTCACCACTGCTATTCGCCCCAACTGGTAGAGGATGAAAAGTCCTGAAGCCAGTGAACGAATGCCCGCCGATTGAAACTTGTCCTCTAAAAGATGATAGGCTGTCTCGTAGTTTCCCTTTTGATAGAGGGGCAGAAAATAGCGATGAGCTAGTGGAATGGCTAGAAGGATGCCACATTGGGCAAACCAGAGATAGGACCTACCTGTATAGGCATTTCCAACCAGAGTCAGAAAGGAAATAGGGCTGAGTAAGGTGGCAAAGACTGAGAAGGCCAGAACTGTCACTGGAACAGCTTTCTTAACCTGATAATAGTCCTCTTCGTCCCCTTTTTTCCGATAGGCAATCCAAGAAATCAAGCCGAAATAGAGCAATAGGGTGACTAGAATTCCCAACATCCTAGAAATTCCTATCTAATAGTTCTCTGTATATTTGAGCTACTTTTTCCAGAGAATAGCGAGAGGCTAAGGCTAGATTTTTTTCATTTAATAGACAAAAATCAGGCTGCTCCATCTCTTCTATCTTTTGAATCAACTCTGATTTAGTTTTAAATAAGTTGATGGCATTGGACTGACCAGCATAGAAACGATGGGCAATCTCCACATCCGATAACAAGGCTAACAAACCTTGGCTCAAGGCTTCAACACAGGCATTGGCAAATAACTCTGTGTAACTTGCAGACAAATAGCATTGGTGCAGATGATAAGGCACTTCGTTAACGATACCTTTAAAGTGAATGGTTGGCGGAAGATCATATTGATTCTGTAATTCTGCTAGACGTTCCTCTGAGCCACCATAAAAGGTAATCTGGGCCTTGGAGCCACGTTTGTAGAGTTCGATAAAGGCTTCAATGACAAGTTCAACGTTCTTGCCTTCTCCCATATGACCCACTAGGCAATAGTCCAAAACAGGTCCGATTTTTCTTAGCTGACCTACTTTTTCTGTAAACATTGGTGGTAAAAACTTAGTGTCATACCCTTGTTTCGCCAAAGTATCAGTCAACACTTCACTGGCAACTAGGTATTTGTTTGTCTTGCGCAGATTGGCGAGGCGTAAATCTCGCATGATATTTTCATGGACAACTTCATAGTAATTTTTGTCCGTATTTTCCATATAACGCCAGAGGCTGGGTTTGGGAACGATTTGTTGGTCACGGATAAAAAGATCTGTCTGTTTTGCCCATCTGGCTAGGAACTTAACCAGCAAGTCCTCCTCCGAACGGATTTCTCCCTCGATACGATAGATATACTCTGGGTAAAAGATAGTGACAGGAGAGGGTTCTTTGAAGGGATCGATAAAGCGTCCTTCCAGAGCCAATTCTCCATTTTCGTGATACCAACGAAGTTCCTTTTCCTTGAAATCTTCAAACAAGAAAGGACCCTTGGTATAGTAATATCTTCCCGAGCCATCTCCTAGGGTAACAGAGGCCACAAAGCCATCTTCATTGAGCTCCACCTGATCTCCGTCTGCTAGCGTTAGACTTTCTGGTCTCACTGATAAGTCTGCATGGCCTATATCTGAAAAACTATGCGGAACACATATCAGTTCTTTTTCTAAAAATCCTAACTTAATCAAGTCTTTCTTCCAGTCAGGACGAAGCTGAGGACTCGAAACCAGGTGAACATATTCCAAACCTAGATGTCGTGCTATACGAGCTCGATAGACCTGGGTACTCTCAAAACCATAGCGATGGATTTCCTTGACTGGATGAATGGTGACAATTCTCGACATGCTATACACTCTTTCTCTCTTATTTTCTGCTTACAAATGAAAAACCACCCTCACAAAAAGGCGAGGGTGGTTCATCCGTTACAATGCTTGGGGATTTCCTAGCAAGTTCCCCCTCAAAAGGACTTTATGCTATTCTATCACAAAGACTGACCATCTGCAAGATAGACTGGCTTAGACAGGATAGCTTGAGGGAGTTTTCTTATTGTTTATAAATCGATTCTCTGAAATCATCTGTGCTACGTAGGTAGGCATTGTAGATTTTTTGTTTTAACAAGTGTACCCAACTTGCAGGAGCATGGCTTGTCGTACGATCAATGTTAGCCACATCTTTCGCCACTGCTTGATCGATGAGTTCTTGCATTTGGGCAGCTGAACGGATTATAATCTCCTTGCTGCTGTTTGGTACACCAAGTTCATACTGAATAGTGATTGGTTTCAACTGGTCTTGCTTACGAATACGTTGATCAAACATATCCTTCTTGAAATCAGCCCATGAAACGTATTTATTAGCAAAGACATTTTTCAAGACGAGACTATCAGTGATGAGTCCCACATTTTTTCCGTGCCAATCTGAATAGGTAATGTCCCCATTGCGTTTAGCTTCTTCTGCATATTGGTTGGATACATATGGTAAGAATCCATCTTGGTATCCTTTTTCTGCCAACAATTCGTAGGCTGTCTTTCTAAACATGATGTCACCAGGTGCACCCTTTGGATTGCTGAGGGCAGCATAAATCGGTGAGAACATGCTGATAAGATGATAGCCATTACGAGTATAGTCACTCTTATCACGGTAAGCCCGACGGTTGATGATATCATTGTCAATCAAGGCATCTAGACTAGTTAGTTTACTTACTTCAGCATCTGTCAATGGGCGAACAGAGTTTCCTGCATGCGTTTGTTTATGATACTTGTCCTCAATATAGAAATTCTCTATTTTTCTAAACCATTTTTTCTTGGCATCGTTAGACTTAGTTAAAATGGCATTGGCTTCCATAGCGTCCAAGGTATACAAGACATCGTACATACCGTGCACATACTCTTGCAAGGCTGCGGCTGATGTGAAGCGGCTTGTCGGATCATAAGTATGCAAGCGAGTTGGTGAATCCTTATCCCCTTTATAGAGAGTATTCAAGACAATAGCATCCTTATCTAGACTGTCAGCAGATTGCAACAGGCCTAAGGCATACAACTCTGCTCCCAATCCTTCACGACGACCTTTTCCTTCAAAGTAAATATGTCCGTCAGAATTATGAACCATTTCATGGGTATAGACAGATGTTCCGTATTTATCCAACAAGCGGTCGCTGACATAGTGGACCTCAGAACCGTTGGCATAGGCTCCAGCTCCTTTACTTTCCCCATACCACTTACCAGTTGGTCCAAAGAAGTTGTAGATAGAATCAATGGCCTTATCAGACAGGGTAGCCCAGTAATAATTACTATTGCTATCTTTCATACCAAAGCCATCTGAAACCATGACTGAACGGAAGAGTTTTTCTTTGTATTCTGGTGAAAGGAGGTGGTACCAGATATCGTAGTGGTCCCGTTGCCATTCAGCAGACTGGTCGACCTTAGCACGGACATACTGACGCAGTTCTTCTCCCGTCAAGACTGTATTATTGACACGGTCACGGTAGCGTTCGTAGCCACCAAAGGCCAAGGTAGAAAGATTTGAAATCACATAAACATCCTCTTCTGGCAATGTCAATAGCGGTAGGAGCATATTCTTTAATTTCCAACTTGGTGCCGTAATACGGTCATAGACTCCCAGCGTATAGTTACTATCTGGTGTAGCTGACTCTTGTTTGGTACGCACTTCTGGAATAGCTGACTTACTCTCTACGATATAGGCCTTGGTATTTGTCTTCAACCATTCATTATTGGTTTTAGTTGGTAGGAATAGTTTTCTGTAAGACTCTAGTAAATCCGTCACTGTCTTGCGACCTTTTGCAGCGGCCAGGGTTGTTTCATAGGCACTTGGATTATTTGATGCCTTGAGATTTTCCATACCACTCTGACCTAGTGCAATGATAGTATCCAAGGTTGAAGCTGTGCTATTGCCATCAAAGTCAAACTTATAGGTATTAAGGTCCTTGGTATTGATGTGATCATAGTTGATATTGTACCAGCGATTGAGGTAGGTCAAACCAAGCAAGAAAGCTTCCTTGTTGTTCTTGATTTTCTCACTGATGTAGGTCGCTACACTATCTCCTATTGTATTGATAGACTTATCCATGGCTAGTACTTTACGGAGATGTTCACCGATATTGGCCTTAACTTTTTCAAACTCTTTGTCAAAATATAGCGGATCAAGTGAAGCATCTGCCTCAATGCCAAGGACTTTTCTCATGGCTGCCGAGTCATATTCGACCCCTTGCAAATCTGCTAGGACCTGATTGGTCACTTTTGTATAGTCAGATAGAAAGGCCTCTGGTGTAAAGATAAAGGGTTTACCTGCTACGCTGTACTCTGCAATTTGTGTATTTTTGAAGTCATCTTTGTAGGTGACATCTAGATAACTGATTGTATTGTCAGCAAAATGCAACATCAGTTTATTGATAGCTACTTTATTGGCCTGAATATCTGTGATGATGTCATTGTCCTTCATTGGTACAACATCCAACAGTTCTGTAGTATAAAGCTTATCAGTAGGATCAACTTGATTTCCATAGTGAACCACTAGCTCTTTATTATAGAAAGGCATCAATTTCTCGATATTGTGATAAGCAACTTTTCGACTAGCTTGGCCTTGGCTTAACTGAGTATAGTCCACACTGTGCTGATTGGCCTTGAGTGTTTGACCTGTATCGTCTAGCGTCACTGTCATACCATATGACTGAACCTTTTCTCTTGCCTGGTCTTGGGTGATTGGGATTCCATAAAAATCGGCCTTCTTGTTCTCAACGGCAGTGCTGGCATCTTTGATATCCGCTCCCCTGTACTGGTCTCCAGTGATGGCATAGCCATCTCCAGTATTAACCATGCTAACGACATGATGGATACGGCCATTTTGCCATGTAGAACCTGCTATACCTCCAACGCGCGGATAGGTTGTCGTATTGAGAATGGTTCCACTTGCCAGCGCATGAGAGACCAAAGCACCACTTTGAACTTTCCCTACAATACCTCCCGCAAATTGGTCATTGTTGCGGGCATTGCTAGAAATATTTGCATCAACAGCTACCTTATCAATCTTAGCCTTATTACCAGATAAGAGCCCTGCTATACCTCCCACATAGTAAGGAGAAGCATCCGTATGCTTAGCCTGAATGCTACCTGTAAATGAACTATTGCTTATTTCTGTATCTTGAGCCTTGGCTACCAAACCTGCAACTGACTTGCTACCTGTCAATTGACCTTCTACAGCTACATTACTAATCTGACTATTAGTAGCTACTTTTGCTAGGCTGGCTGTGTCATCTTGACTCTTAATCGCTACTGCTTTAAGGTCAATATCTTTCACAGTAGCCTTGGTCAAGTTATCAAACAAGGCTGTCTTAAGGTCATAAATCGCAAATGGTTTCCCATCACTCTCACCGATAAGGTTACCAGTGAAAGTTCCTGTCACATAGCTAGTTTGTCCCTTAGCTAAGGACACCTCATCAGCTGTCATATCAGCTCCAAGTTTAAAGGTTCCAGCGAGATCGCCTTGCATGGCAGCAATCAGTTTTTTAAAGGAAGTATAGACACCGTCCTTGGCAAGCTTTTGCTTATCAATTGTGAAGCTATAGTTATCCTTATATGTTGAACCTTCCTCTTGAACCAGTTCATTGAAGGCAACGGTTACCTTGTATTTCCCATTATCTGTTTCCTTAATAGAGCTAACTGGTAGCAGCATTTCCTTCATCTTGTCTGATTTGACTTTGACAAAATAAGGTGACAAATCACTTGGTACTTCTGATAAGTTCAGATAACGACGGTAGTGACCATCTTCCTTACCATAGAGCCCCACTTCATCCACATCTTTGATTTCAATTTTTTTATAGTCTAACTGAAAATCTTTCGTTGATACTTCTGTACTTTCCTGATCAGATTGCTCTAGATTATAGGTCAGGTAAGTCTTAAGATTGTATGACGTATAGTAGTCCAATCCATCAATCGTTTGTTGGGCTGATGGATCTTTCAAGTTCACCTCTTTGACCAATGTTCCAGTTTGGTAAATTTGGGCCTTGGCCTTAACAAAGGCAGACGTCGGATCATCTAAGTGATAGTTGACTGCTACTGCTTTTTTACTCTCCTCTTTAACCAGATTAGTGATTTCAACTGTTGGTTTGGTTTTAACAAGACTACCAACCTTGACAATCTCTTTGGTTGGTTCTACTTCTGTACGTGAGATTTCCTTGCTAGCTTCTACCTTACCATCTACGAGATAATCTTCATACTCGATTGTTCGTAAACCGTCTTTTCCTTCCTGAGCAATTTCTCGGTGATTTTTTAAGATAGTCGCATCTTCAATTTCTTCAGTTTCATGAGGAATGGTTTCTGTTACTGTACGATGATTACTTGTCAAAGGCAGTTCAGGAAGAGCCTCTGCTACAGCAGCCTCGCCCTCGTGGCCGGGCTCTTGCGTGCCCTTACTGCTAACAACTTCTGTAGACTCTGGCACTGTTGGCTCAACTGGAGCTCCCTCCTGAGGACCTGTGTAAACTGGTAGTTCTGATTGAACCAGAGCCTCACCTTCATGACCGGGCTCTTGGGTACCTTGGGTGCTAACGGGTTCTGTATAAGACGGTTGTGCTGGTTGAACCAAGGCCTCACCCTCATGGCCCGACTCTTGTGTACCTTGAGTGCTAATTGGGGCTGTATAAGGCGGCTGCTCTGCTTGGACTAGGGATTCACCTTCATGACCTAACTTTTGGGTACCTTGGGTGCTAATTGGGGCTGTGTACGCTGGTTGCGATGGTTGAACCAGAGCCTCGCCCTCGTGACCCGACTCTTGGGTACCTTGAGTGCTAACGGGTTCTGTATAAGACGGCTGCGATGGTTGAACCAGGGCATCACCTTCATGACCTGACTCTTGGGTACCTTGGGTGCTAATTGGGGCTGTATAAGACGGCTGCTCTGCTTGGACTAGGGATTCGCCTTCATGACTTGACTCTTGGGTACCTTGGGTGCTAATTGGGGCTGTGTACGCTGGTTGCGATGGTTGGATTAAGGCTTCGCCCTCATGACCTGACTCTTGGGTACCTTTTGCTTGCACTACAGTTTCATTATTTTCTTGTGGTTGAGGCTCTACAGGAGAAGATGTTCCTCCTTGCTGATTCTCTACCACTGGGCTTTGCGAAGCTGGCGGTACTGGATTTGTCTGTTCTTGATTCCCATCAGTTTGGCTTGAATTTGTTGCAGACTCTGTAGCTGGTGCTGTTTTTTGGTCTGCCTCCCCGCCTTTGACAACATTCGTATCCTTGCTTTCCTGACTTAGAGGAACTGCTGGTTGCTGACTTGCATTCTCATTTTTAGAAGATGGAGCCGTAGCTGCTGAGATATCTACATTTTCTAAGTTAGACTTGCTGTCATTTGACTGCTTGACAAATTCAGTTCCCATAGTCGAATCTGCTGAATGAGCTGCAATCACTTCTTGAGATTGACTGTTTTCTGATTTAACCTTTTGATTTCCAGTAGATTCTGCTGGCTTGCTAGTTGTCGGCACAGAATGAGCTAGTTTGTTTTCTACAAATCCTAGATAAGTATATCCAGGAATATCAACCGGAGCTGGCAAGGCATCTCCTGAATGGACCGATAGTTGAGTGTTATAGGCAGCCAGTGTCTCACTAGTCAAGGCAAGGGCAGTTGGAGACAGCAACTGACTTCCTAGACCGATTACTAACAAGAATCGACTAATCTTGCTCTTGCCATCACGTCCCTTAAGAACCACTACGACCAGCAAACTAAGGCCTGCCACCAAGGCAACAGTCCCTAATGGAGAGCTAGTACCCGTATTGGGCAATACTTGATTTGCTCGATAAACCAGATAGTAGGTAGCGTCTGTTTCTTCCGCTACTTGTGGTAGGGATGTAACCAAGAGAGCCTTCTCTTCATCAGTCAAATCCGACTCTAAAACATAAGTATAATTAACGGTATGAGATTCTTGGGCAGATACAGTCTGTAGGCCAGTTCCCATCAAAAAGAAACACGCAACTGCCACAGATACAAGACCAACTGCCAATTTTCTTAATGAGAAATTCTGTCTTTCTTCTCCACTAGTTTTGAAATTCATATTCCCCTCTTTTTACATTTTTAAATCAGTATGTTAATTTATTGTAAAATATACAACTCTTTCCATTATACATCAACTTTTTAAAAGATTCTAGGGATAGATATACAATTGAACGGATGGGAAAAATCGAGTAACTAAGTAATTAACTGTTTAGCAATAAAAAATGTCAACGAAAAATAAAAAATGGAGGAAGCAATCTCTTATCTCCATCTTTAAAATTATAGTAACAAATATAGGTTATCTAAAGTTGTTAAAGCAACTCCTTTAGTTTCTAGTTTACCCATTCACCGTTGCCATTTACTTTATAACCGTCTGGTGTTGTTGTGCTGACTGCCAAAGCTCCAGAGCCATATGCATAGTACCAGTATTGGCCAACTTTAAACCAACCTGTCTTCATGATACCAGACGCATCAAGGTAGTACCAAACTCCATTTTCTTTGAGCCAGCCTGTCTTCATAGCTCCTGAGCCATCAAAGTAGAACCATCTATTTCCGTCTGTACCCCAGCCTGTAAACATAGCACCTGAGCTACTCAAGTAATACCAGCTACCATCTACTTTTACAAATCCTGTCTGCATGACACCTAGGTCATCCAAGTAGTACCATTTACCACCCGTTTTCACCCAGCCTGTCTTCAGATCACCAGACTCATAGAAATACCATTTCCCATCTGTTTTCACCCAACCAGATTGGTCTGAACTAGAAGTTCTAAATTCTTTCAGCGCTTTTTCAACTACGACTGCTTTATTTTTAACTGTTGACAAGTTAGATGAAGTCACTTCTGCATACTGGATAGCCGGACCGTAACTGCCTACCAATTCTTCTGAAGTAGCAGCATCACCAAAAGCCTGAGCAATCGTTACAGCATTATATGGGTTATTTGGGTTCTTAAAGGCAGCAATCCCCATGTGTGTAAATTTAGGGCTAATCAAAGTCTGATAATGACCAGATCCACCATTTGTTGAACCACCTGATTTTTTCTTCACGTAGTCTGCTTTTTCAGCACGCCATTGTTCAAGAGCTTTTAAGAAACCATCATGGTTCCAACCTAAGTTTTCTCCTAGTACACTGTTTCCTGATGGGAAGGCGCTCCAGATTTCTTTACCAGAAAGACGAGTATGGTCCATGGTTACAGAAGCTTCTGCAGCTCTGGCAAAAGCTGCCTTTTCTAGGTCAGTCGACCATTTGATAGGGACATACTTATCTACCAAGCCTTCGTCAGCTGCCTCTTTACGCATAGCATTGACGGCATCTAAGATAGCTTGTTGGTTTGGAGTCAAAAATTCTCCCTTTAATCCAACCAAAACATTGCCACTAGCAGGGTTAAGCACTTCTGAACTCAAGACATTTTCATTTCTACCATCTGCAGATTGTGTTGCCACAAGTCTGTCATTGGCAAAAACATCATTTGTCAAAACTGCTCCAGCTAAAGTCAAAGCCAAGGCGCTAGCAAATACAATTTTCTTCATTTTTTTCTCCTTTTATCCTTTAGATAGGACAGATATTTTCAATATTAAATTATATCATATTTTCCTATTCTTTGCCCATTTCTACTAATGTTATAAGATAAATACTATTCCCCAAAAAGTAGAAATTCCTATCCTTTTATTTCACAACAAGCTCATAACGTGTCTTACTGGTGAAGGTTTGACCGGCTTTGAGAATAACTTGATCTTTGAGGTCACTGTGAATGGCATCTGGTAAAGCCTGCGCTTCAAGGGCAATCCCATTGTGCTGTACCATTGGCTGACCTCCTATGATGACACTCTCATCCACAAAGTTTGCTGTGTAAACTACAAAGCAAGGAGCTTCTGTCTTGAAAAGCAGGAAGCGACCTGAGTTTTGGTCATAAAGGAATCCAGCATTGTCATGACCTGCAGGAAGGGCAAATGGATGATCCAAACCTGATACCAGCTGGATTTGCTCATCTTCTTCTGCAAAGATATCTTTCAACAAGGCACCATTGTAGATGTGTTTGACCACATCACGGTTGGCTTCTGGAGTTTTGGCAGGAACACCGTCGGGAGCGATTGGGTAAATGCCCTCAGTATTTAGTTGGAAGACATGACGGTCAATCGTCTGCGTGAAATCACCAGACAAGTTGAAATAGCTGTGGTTTGTTGGATTGACCAGCGTATCTTGATCGGTCGTCACCTTGTAGCTGATTTCATAGGCACCAGTTTCTTCTAAGTTGTAGCTAATCCAGATTTTAAGATTGCCAGGGAATCCTCCTGTCCCATCTGTACGCTCTGTGTAGAGGGTCAAGCCATGGTCGCTCACCTCGACCAATTCAAATAAACTAGAATCCCAACCAGTTGAACCACTGTGGTTACAGTTGCTAGCATTGTTGACTTCAAGGTCATAGTTCTTGCCATTAAGCTCAAAGGTCGCACCTGCAATACGGCCTGCCACAGGACCTACGCTAGCTCCATGCTTGGGGCTATTGCCTACATAGCTATCAAAATCATCAAAACCCAAGATAACATTGGCAAAATTTCCAGCCTTGTCAGGTGTGACATAGCGCAAGATGGTCGCACCATAAGTCATAACCTCAAGCTGGTAGCCACCGTCTGTCTCAAATCGATAGGCCAAGACATCCTTGCCCTCAACATTTCCAAATACACGCTCTGTGTATGCTTTCATTCTGTTCTCCTTTTACTATTTCTCTCAAGCAAACAAACCATAGAAAGCCTACTGACAATCTATGGTTTACTTGTATGATTTACAAACTCCTTTATCAAGAATCTATAAACGCAGTATTACTTTTGATATTCGTGGATGATAACACCTTGTACCACACGGTTTACTGTACCTGTAGGAGACGGTGTATCTGGTTTATTTTCTACCTTAAGTGAAGTCAATAGGGCAAAGAGTTGGGCATAAACGATGTAAGGGAAGACACGGTAAATATCATTCAAGACACCGCCACAACCAAGGGCCACTTCTTTGACATTTTCAAGACCAAAGGCTTGATCACTCAAAAGCACAACACGACGAGCAATCTGATCACCAGCAACTTCACGAACCAAGTCCAAGTCGTACTTGCGAGTGTAGTCTGTCGTTGTACCAAAGACCAAAACAACTGTATCTTCGTTGATCAATGATTTTGGACCGTGACGGAAGCCAACTGGGCTTTCATACATGGTCGCCACTTGACCAGCTGTTAATTCCAAAATCTTGAGCTGAGCTTCATGAGCAAGTCCAAAGAAAGGACCAGCGCCTAGATAGATGACACGGTTAAAGTCTAGGTCAACAAGTTCTTTGACATCTTCTGCATTGTCTAGAATTTTACGGGCAAGACTAGATACAACTTCAAAACGTTCAGCTTTCACAGCAAATTCTGTAGGATCAAAGACCAAGAGAGCTGTCAACATCATAGACGTAAAGCTAGAAGTCATAGCAAATCCAGCGTCATTAGAAGCAGCTGGTTGCAAAAGCAAGAGATTGCGGTCATCTCCATGAGCTTGAAGAGCCAATTTACCATCTGCTGCACAAGTAATCGTCACTTGATAAAGCTCATCCACCAAGGCTTTGGCCAAATCAACAGTCGCCACACTTTCAGGCGAGTTCCCACTACGAGCAAAAGATACAAGGACAGTTGCCACATCTTTTTTCAAATAAGTTTCTGGATTGGCAACGATATCTGTTGTCGCAATAGCATTGAAATTCCATTTGCGTTCGTCATAGACTTCCTTAAAGTAAGGCACCAAGGTATCTCCCACATAAGCAGAAGTCCCAGCACCTGTCAAAATAACCTTGATATAGTCATGTTTATCCGCAATCTCTTGCAGGAAGGCTGCAATTTCTTCACGTTTTGCTTGATAAGATTCAAAAGCTTCTCTCCATACATCTGGTTGTTGGTAGATTTCACGTGTAGTGATTTCTGCACCCAATTCGAGCAAATCTTCTTTTGTATAATGTAGCATTGAGTTCCTCTTTTTCTATTAAATATGGGAATGGGAGTAAGCCCCATTCCCATGTATATTCTATATAAAATGCTCTAACGATTTTCACGTTGTCACATCGTATACTCAATGAAAATCAAAGAGCAAACTAGGAAACTAGCCGCAGGCTGCTCAAAGCACTGTTTTGAGGTTGCAGATAGAACTGACGAAGTCAGTAACATCTATACGGCAAGGCGACCCTAGTATGGTTTAAAGAGATTTTCGAAGAGTATTATTCATCTTCGTCATCATCGAAGCCAGCTAACAGGTCATTAACTTTCACAATGCTTTCTGCAGCACGGTTCTTATAGTCCGCATCTGCACCTGTAAGGCTCGCATTAATAAATTCAATCACCATTGGAAGATTCATCCCTGCGTAAAGTTCGATGTCACGACCTTCCATAATCAAACGGCTTACCACGTTACATGGTGTTCCACCGAGAAGATCCGCAAAGACTAGGAAATCATCCA
>ERZ773006.387-NODE-387-length-21303-cov-7.56405_pt1 | contig 21303 bp, 19 predicted proteins | sample MGYA00580843_ERZ773006 | MGnify/ENA primary metagenome ERZ773006 (study PRJEB29015, sample SAMEA2738011) | human oral metagenome | biome: human oral; feature: human-associated habitat; material: dental | place: China | collected 2052 ...
CAACCACTGCGTCTTGCTCGACAATCCAAAAACAATTGAGAGGCTAGGACTTTTATCCCAGCCCCTTTTCTTTCTATTTATCACTTTCCGTCCTATTCTTTTTCAAAGCACGAATCGTAAACCAATAATAAATAACTAGCCCAAAGACGATGATCACTGTGGGCAGAAGAGCTGTCATACCAAGATTCTGAACTCCTTGTGCCAAGGTCCAGCGATGTAAGAATCCAACCACTAAAAAGGCGATGATAGGAAAGATGAAAGCTCGTCCAAACTCTTCTTTCCATTGCCAAAGGATGAGAGCTCCGCTAGCCCCTGTCATGAGAAGAGCATCCCAAGGACTAGGGACCGCTAACCAAGCAATAGCTGGCAAGAAGCGAACTCCCACAATTTCACTGAAAAAATAGATCCCTAATACCAGAACAAATGCTACATAAATTGCTTTTTTCGCTTTTTCTTCCACAAAAATGAAGCGACGAAGGAGATAGAAGATGATCCCAACAGCTAGCAGTCCCAAAATGATGTCGGTTAAATAGACTAGCGGCTTGAGCACAAGGACCGCTTGGGAAGCAAAATCACTTAAGAGGCGATAAAAAATCACAATACCTGAAAAGATAGCCCCATATTTTAGAACAGAGCGAGTCGATTCTTTGGGCATATTTTCGATGATTTGGTCTGCCATTCCCTTCGGATCAAGGCCAAAATAATCCTTTGCCGTGAGGCCATCTCCGCTTGCTTGTGAAAAATCTACCGCTAAATTATAGACCTGCTCTCTTAAGGCTTTCTCCTCATATAAGAAACCTGCAAGATTGAAATAATCCCAGAGATCTTGGAAATAAGCTTGGTCCTCTTGGCTAAAGGTTTGCATCAAGGCCTGCGTTTCTTCAAAATACATTGCTGATTTCATGCTTCTTCCTTCTTTCTTTGGAGACAAAATACAATAAGGGTCAGGACTAGTCCCATGAGAGGAAGTAACCAGCCTATTAAATGAGCAGTTTCCTGATTCACAAGACGCATCCAGCATCCAGTAACTAGGAAAGTCAGACCCAGGACTAGTAGACTCGACATCAAACGACTCCTGCTTCTAACAGCCATGACCGTAAACCCAAGTAGGACTAGGACAGCGAGAACAATCGCCCAACCATCTGATAAGAAGAGACCCCCAATGTGGCCAAAATAGATCGAAAATAGTCGTACGATGTTCAGAAACACCATCAGGCTGATCACACTGATAAACATAGCCCACGACCACTTCATTTCACCATAGCTCTGTTTGGACCAAAGCCACGTGATGAACTGGCTGAACACCAAGAAATTGAGGAGAATGACAACATAGGTCAAGGGTTCGATTTTCAGTGGTGTCATCCAGGTAAAATCCATTAAATAACGCATGCCAACTAAGATCACTCCAAGTAGGAAGACGAGTCCCACATAAGATCCTAAAGAACGTTTAGGCAAGTCTGAAAGAACTTGATCCACCATCGCCCGTGGATCCTTTCCAAAATAATCCACCGCCCGTATGCCTTCTTTTTCAGCAACTTTCAGATCGCAAACCATATTGTAGAGTTGTTCACCGAGCGCTTCATCATCATAAAAATAGGACTTGGCCCCAATATAGGCCACCATTTTTTTCACATAGGCTTGATCCTCTTTGTTTAGATGAATCAATTCATCTGACATTTTTTCGGTATAACTTTCTACCATTCTTCTCCCTCCTTCTTGATACGTTCTACTTTTGTGACTAGCTCCTGCCACTGGTCCCAAAATTCCTCTAAGCGCTCTCTTCCAGCATCACTGAGTGAAAAATACTTACGATCAGGACCATCTGGAGACGGCCTCATTTCCCCATGAATAACCCCTTGTTTTTCTAATTTTTGAAGCAGGGGATAAATGGTCCCAGCGACAATCTTATCAAATCCCATCTCTTTGAGACTTTGGATCAATTCATAGCCATAGATAGCCTTTTTTGAAATAATCTCCAGCACACAGCCCTCTAAGACTCCCTTTAGTAATTGGGACTCTTTCATCCTTCTCACCTCTTTCTTCACATTTTTAACTAGTTTGTTTTACATACTAGTCTTTTCACTATTAGTATACTCTTTCTCGACTAGTATGTAAAGCATAATAGTAATTTTTTCATAAAAATTTTTATTCCTTAAAAATCCCTTAAAATCAAGGGTTTTACTGTATAGTGGTGTGTAAATATACAAAAAAAGTTCAAAAAACACTTTATTTTGTAGATTGATTGGAGTATAATAATTAAAATTATTCAAAAGGAGACACGAATATGAAAAAATCGAAGCTTGCTCTTTTAGCAGGTGTTGCCGCGGCTTCAACGCTTTTCCTTGCTGCATGTGGCTCATCTTCTAATGCGTCAAAAGGGACTACCTACAACTACGTGTATGGTACAGACCCTGATTCCTTGAACTATTTGACTTCAAATCGTTCAACTACAAGCGACATTACAACCAACTTGGTCGATGGTTTGTTTGAAAACGATCAATACGGTAACCTAGTGCCTGCTCTTGCTGAGGACTGGTCCGTTTCAAAAGACGGTCTGACTTATACTTACAAGCTTCGTAAAGATGCAAAGTGGTATGATTCAGAAGGAAATGAATACGCTGACGTCACTGCACAAGATTTCGTGACATCTCTAAAATACGTAGCAGATAAAAAATCGGATGCTCTTTACTTGGTTCAAAACTCAGTCAAAGGCTTGAATGACTATGTAAACGGGAAAACCAAAGACTTCTCAACCGTTGGGGTAAAAGCTGTTGATGATCACACTCTTCAATACACTTTGAACCAACCAGAATCTTTCTGGAATTCTAAATTGACGACTGCTACGATGATGCCAGTTAATGAAAAATTCTTGGAATCAGCTGGGAAAGATTTCGGTAGCGTGAAACCAAATGGTATCCTCTACAATGGTCCATACATTTTGAAATCCTTCACTTCAAAATCACAAATCGAGTTGGATAAAAACCCTGATTACTACGACAAGAAAAATGTTCACATCGATACGGTTAAATTGACTTACTTCGATGGATCTGACCAAGACTATCTTGCTCGTAACTTCTCAGATGGGAACCTATCTACTGCTCGTCTCTTCCCAACAAGCTCAACTTACAGTACGATTGAGAAGAAATTCAAGGATAACATCGTTTATTCCCCACAAGATTCTACTGTTTACTACGCTTACTTCAACGTCAACCGTCAAAATTACGGCCATACGAAGAAGACATCTGATGAGCAAAAGAACAACACGAAGACAGCCCTTCAAAACAAAAACTTCCGTCAAGCTTTGAACTTCGCTTTGGATAGAACTTCCTACAGCGCTCAAGTTAACGGGAAAGACGGAGCATCAAAAACTCTACGTACCCTTCTAGTTCCACCGACATTTGTGCAAGCAGACGGGAAAGACTTCGGTACTCTCGTTGAAGAAAAACTTGCCGCAACAGGAGATGAGTGGAAAGGTGTTAGCTTCGCAGATGCTCAAGATAGCTTGCATAATGCGGATAAAGCCAAAGCGGAACTTGAAAAAGCGAAGGCTGAATTGCAATCACAAGGTGTTCAATTCCCAATCCATATCGACTATGTTGTAGACCAATCTTCTAATGCTCTTGTCCAACAAGCAGACTCTATGAAGAGCTCAATCGAAGCGGCCCTTGGTAAAGACAATGTCGTGATCGATGTACAAAAATTGTCTACAGACGATGCAGACAACGCTACTTACTTCGCCCAATCACCAGATCAAAAAGACTTTGACATGGATATCACTGGTTGGGGACCTGACTTCCAAGACCCATCTACTTACTTGGATATCTTGAACCCAACAGATGGTTCAACCTTGACTGGTATGGGACTTGATCCTAAGAAAGACCAAGCGCTCATCGAAAAAATTGGTTTGAACCAATACAAAGAATTATTGGATGCTGCCAATGCTGAAAAATTGGATACCAATGCACGTTATGAAAAATATGCTGATGCCCAAGCTTGGTTGACAGAAAACGCAATTGTTCTTCCAATCTACTCTAAGGGTGGAGTTCCATCTATCACGAAGGTAACACCATTCTCAGCAGCAAATTCTGCAATTGGTATTAAAGGTGAAACAAGCTTCTTCAAATACCAAAAACTTCAAGATAAGACAGTCACAACTGCTGACTACGAAAAAGCTTATAAGAATTGGTTGAAAGAAAAAGAAGAATCAAACAAAAAAGCGCAAGAAGAACTTGCAAAACACGTGAAATAATCGTGATAGAAAACACCGAGGATATAATCCTCGGTGTTTTTTGTGCTAACAAAATGTTGTATGTTTCATCTTATTTCTAATCTTTTATAGACTCGAACGCTATCTCACGACAATCTTTCGATAACTTCTAGAAGTCAGAAGAAAGACGAGAATATAGGAGATGAAAAAGACAGCGCAGATAGACAGAGTCGTTTGAAGGACCAAGCCCGCATTGGTCGCTCCTAAGATGGCAACGATTTTTGCGATCATCTTGTAGGCTACTCCTAGGTAGAGGAAGGAGAAAAATAAAGGAAGGAAAAAGACGGTGAGAATTTGTTTGCGAATGGTGGTGGACGTTTGCTTTTGGTCCAATCCTACTTGTTGCAAGATCACAAAATTTTCCCGGTCCTCATAGCCTTCTGAAATCTGCTTGTAGTAAATCACGAGAACCGTAGCTAATAGAAAGATCACAGATAGGAAAATCCCGATAAATAGAAGAGTCCCTGCTGTTTCACGCCAATCTTTCTCTATACTATATCGATCAAATCCACCAAAATAAGTCGCATCATATTGACTGATTTTGTCTGTCGAATACAGCTCTTTGATCAAGCCAGAAATAAAATCTTGGTTATCTTTATTTTTAGCAGTAATAGAGAATTCCAAATTTTTATCAACTTTTAGTCCCAGTTGGTTCAAGTCAGGGAGGACCAGGTACAAGCCCATTTGGTGTTGAAACAGGTCGGATTGAGGGAGTTTCCCTTGGATAAAATTGGAGCCCAATTTTTGTTTAATCATGAAGGTCTTCCCATTGATTTCTAATTGTGCGTCTAATTTTCCAGGATATTGATACCCATAGGCTAGGATTTCATTTTCCCCAAGCTCAACTTTTTGACCGGTCAGTTGCTCATAAGTCGCTTGATCAAAAAAGTAGACTGTTCCTTCTGTCTTCAACTCCTGACCAGTTGATGGAGTGGACTGGTCATTCACCTCTAAGATCCTTCCATCAATCTTTCGAATTTCAGCTGACCAGTATGTTGTCTGTGCCACCTGATAATCTGACAGATGTGTCGCGTCAGCTGTTTTCTTAATTTGAGCTTGAACATCCTCGATAACCGGTTCTATCTCAGCATCTGAAGGCATATGCCCCACACTAATCATGTAATCAGAAGGGTAAACAGTATCTAAGTAATTCTGCCCTCCAATAAAGATATTGAGCGACCCGGTTAAGGTGACCAAGACCATGGTGGAAAGAATACTAATGGTCGCGAGGCCCGCTGCATTTTTTCGCATCCGAGCTATTAAGTTAGAGACAGATATAAAATTCTCTGGCTTGTAATAATAGGATTTCCGACCTTTGAGAAATCTTAAGAAGGTAATAGAGCCTGCGTTGAATAAGAGATAAGTCGCTAGAATGACCAAGATGACGGCAATAAAGAATCCTTGGACAGCCGCAACTGGCCGCTCAACGGTTAGCGCCATATAAAAAGCAATTCCTAAGAGCCCTAGTCCTAACAGAGTTTGAACCAGCAAGAAGCGTCCCTTCTTCTCTCCTGCTTTCTTTTGCTGCATAAGGTGGAGGGAACTGTAGCGCAAGAGGCGGAAAGAATTCAACAAGAGAATGAGGCCAAAAGCTAAGGCTAATCCAAGTAAAGTGTTAAGAACAGCATCTATCTGGAAGGTTGATTGAATGACGACTGGTAAACCCATACATTTTAGAAGCAAGGCGAAAATCAAACGATCAAACAAGAGTCCCAAACCCAGTCCTACTCCAACTGTGAGAACATAGAAGAAGAGCAATTCCCATAAGGTCATGATGAGGAGATGCTTCTTCTCCATTCCCAGAACACTGTACAAGCCCAGTTCTTTGGAACGTTTTTTCATGACGTAGCCATTGGCATAAGCCACCAAAATGATGACGACCAGCTGGACGACGAAACTGCCAAAACCAAGAACAGTTCTCGCCGATCCCCCTCCGTAAGAATCCTCTAAATGAGGGGTCAATGACAAGGCGATAAAACTATAAAGGATCATGGTCGTTAAAATAACAGCCAAGGCAAAGGGATAATAGAGCTTGCGATTTTGTTTAAGATTGGAAAGTGCTAATTTACTTGTTAATTTAAACATCATGATCCTCCTTACCCGCCATGACCGTCAGGGTATCCGAGATTTCTTGGAACATCTGACGCTCCGTTTTTTCTCCGCGGAAAATCTGGTTGTAAAGGATCCCGTCCTTGATAAAGAGCACGCGCTTGGCACGCGATGCCGCTGCGGTTGAGTGGGTCACCATGAGAATGGTTTGGCCCATGGTATTGATATCTTCAAAGACATCCAGTAACGCAGCTGAAGACTTGGAATCCAGCGCCCCTGTTGGCTCATCGGCCAGGAGGATTTCAGGTGAGGTAATAATGGCCCGTGCTACGGCCACCCGTTGCTTTTGCCCACCAGAGATTTCGTAAGGGTATTTTTCAAGAAGTTGGTGAATGCCCAACTCCCGACTCACGCTATCCACCTTGCTCATCATTTCCTTGACCGGTCTGCGAGAAAGCACCAGAGGCAGGAGGATATTGTCCTTGACCGATAAGGTATCGAGTAGGTTGAAATCTTGAAAGACGAAGCCTAGTTTTTCCCGACGGAAGCTGGATGCGTCCTTGTTTTTGATGGTCGAGGTGTCTATGCTATTTAGGTAGACCCGCCCTTCTGTCGGCTGGTCCAGCATGGCTAGAATATTGAGGAGGGTGGATTTCCCAGATCCTGATTCCCCCATGATAGCGACGTATTCGCCCTTTTCAACAGTGAAGTGAATATCTTTTAGGGCTTCGACCTGCGTTCCTTGAAAGCGGGTTTTGTAAATTTTTTTGATATGTTGAACGTCTAGTAGGGTCATGGTCCGTTCCTTTCTAGCTCGAAAAAAGCTTCAATCGTTTTTTACAAATCTATTGTACTAAAACTGAAACGCTTTCACCATAACATAACCTTACATTTTCCCCTTTATTTCTTACATTTTTGTAAGAAAACAAAAATAGGCTAGAACTTCAAGTCCTAACCTATTTTTTTATTGATTATTCAGCTGATGAAGAGAGCAATGGTGCAATTGATTGATAAGCACCTTCAAGAGCTTTTTGGGCAATATCGCGAGCATTTTTCAATTGTTGTGCGAATTGACTACGAGCTTGTTCAGGAACAACTGTATCATCAGAACCTGCAGCTGAAAGTGTATCGTTAAATGTTTTTCTTGCAGTCTCCATAGATTGGATCGCAGGATCTACTTGCTTATTATAGGCATCTTTACCAGATGCTGGGATCTTGTCACCAATCTCTTTGACATATTTTGTGTAGTTGTCAATCATTTTTCCATAAATGGTTTTCATATCACCAAGTGTTTTGGCGTTGTCGATTTCTTCATCAGTTAACAAGACAATTTCTGGAATTTCAACAGAAGAGGTTGCTGATTTAGATGATTTTGATGAACTGCTTGATTTGCTTTCTGAAGTAGATGATTTTTCTACTTTGCTAGAAGAAGCTTTTGCATCTTTGCTTGATGATTCTGAAGCAGTTTTACCAGAACATGCTGCTAACGTTGCAACCGACAAGAGAGCCACACCGGCTGTAAGAAGTTTTTTCATATTTTTTCTCCTATAAATAAAGAATGAATATATTTTAAATGATTTCCCTTCAATTGTCAAACATTTTCTGTTTTTAAACACTTATGCACCGCTAATTATCACTAGTTTTTAACATATTTTATATTCTAAAAATTATATCTTTTGTTGTATTTTTATTCAATCTTTGAATAAACAAAACCAGAAAAACAGTCCTTTTCTGGTTTATTTTTCTTTTTATTGATGAAGCAACTGCGTAAATTCTTCTTGTAGTTCCTTGTTGTCCGTTGGTTTTAGGTACATCTTTCCACCATTGGTCGTTGGAGAATGAAAGACAATGCCTTCTCCTGTATCTGTAATGGCAAAGAAATAACTATGCACATCTGGATACTTGTCCCAATTGCTATAGCGTTCCACGATGCGGTATTTTGCATTTCCCTGACCAGTATCTGTATAAATGGCATCCATCTTACTATTTTCCCCTAGAGTATAGAGGTTGTCTGGTCCTACATCACCACCAGCGATGCCTTTTTGATAGTTGGGTTGGCCCATCTTTTCACCCCAGGTCTTCATAAATTCTGCTAATTTTGCTGATTTTTCAGCATTCCAAGGCGTTTTTTCCTGGCTTTGGCTATTTCCCGCTGATGGTGTGCTGTCAAAAGTTTGCCAATCGAAACTCTTGAGATCCAATTTTTCCTCATCCGATTTTCCAAAGAGGCTATTCAGATCTGACCCAGGTACTTGGACTTCTTCTTCCTGGACTTTGGTCGCGGCTTGAGGCGTCTTTTCTATCCGTGAGAGCACAGCTACCCCACGGCCAGTTCCTGACATCCAGCTGACTTCTAAGACTTCTCCTCCCTGATAGAGGGTCGTCGCATTGCGCGCTCCACCGTGTCCAGCGACGAAACCTTCAGCTAGCAGAGTCGGTTTTTGCTCCTTGAGGTAATAGACTCCTGTCACAAAGTAGCTTCCATCGGTCTGCTGATTGGCGATGATCATCTCATCTACCCCATCGTTATTTAAGTCCTTAAAGGCATAGCGAACGGCTTCTGGCTGATTGATCACGGTCTCGATCACCCAGCTATTGATCATCCGATCTTCTTTGGCTAATGCATCATTCAATTTGGAAATGGCATCTAACTCTTTTGAAGTGGCAAAAATCTTTTGGTAGTCTGAAAAAACAGACTGGTATAATTGTTTGTTATCTGCTTTTTTCGTCTGTTTTTTAGTGCTTGTCTGGCTTGTTGCAGCCTCTTTTTTGGGACTGGACTGGCGCTGGTATCTCTGATAACATCCTGTTAACATGACCATACTTGAAGCCACTAAGCCTAACTGCACCCATTGTTTTCTTTTCATCTTATTTCCTATAGTCTCCCTTATTTTCATACTAAACTTTATTATACTAAAAAAAGAGTGAGGAAGGAATCCCTTCTTCACACTTAGTTTATTTTATTCGGTTTGACTCGACGATCCGTTTGACTCTCAATATGCTCTTTCACCAAGGCAACCACCTCATCATTGGTTGGAAGGTCCGAGTGCTGGGCATCTTCGCCCGTCACCGTAATCTCCGTATAGCTAGCAGCTTGATTCTGGTAGATATATTTCCCAGCAGAGACACTGGCATCCGGGACTAACTCATCTGAATCATAGGTAATGGTCCCTGCTACTGAATACATATGAAGGGTTGTCGGGATGGCTTCTTTTCCCTTGATAAAATCGGCCAACATCTCAGATTTATTTTTGATATTGGTCTCCGTGAAATTGTAAGGAGTCCCGATGGTCATGAGGGTCTTGAGATCTATATCATAATCCTCTAGATAATTTTCAATAAAGGCTGTATAGATCAAGCCCCCATTGGAGTGACCCAAGCCCTTGAAATTATTAAAATTGTATTTTTCTTGGAGGGCTTCAAAAGCCTGATTGAATAATTTAGCCTGTTTTTTAATATTGCTATAGCCATCTTTGTTGTTTTCAAAACCAACCACAATCACTGGTTCATTGTCCTTGGCATCAATACTACCACTATAGGTGATATGCCCATCATTCCAAACCTTAACCTTAAGTAGACTGTGTTTGGTTCCTTGGCGGTCTTGGTTGAGCTTGGTCACCAAACCATCAAAGCGGTTCTCTGTCGCAGAGCTTCCCGGGATCATGATGATGGGAGACAATTTTGAATTATAAAATTTCTCGATTCTTGAAACATTGGTCCGAGTCCAGCTATAAGAAGGAATGGCTAAAGCGATCAAGAAAAGACTGACCAAAGTGAGGACGATGGCTGTTTTTTTAGATTGTTTCATCACTTTCTCCTTTCACTTTTAAATCTTTTCGGATACGATTTCCCATGCGGACAAATGGTAGATAAAGGAGCACATCGACGGCAAAACAAAGTATACTGACAGCTAAGGCTCTCAGACTTCCTCCGGTTCCAATAAAAGCATAGAGAAGGCTAGGAGTCCCATCTGGCACCGGATAGACGGCTGCTGGCATCAGCTTGAAGCACAAAGCTACAGCTGCTATTCCCATATTCACCAAGGGAATCAATAAGAAGGGAATCACATATAGGAGGTTGAGAAGGACCGGTATCCCTACCATGAAAGAAGCCCCATTGTTAAAGAGACTTGGAAACAGACTGAGGAGGCTGACTTTCTTGTCCTTTTGACTTCGTAAAACCAGCAGGATCGCTACCAATAAGGCTAGAACTGCACCAATTCCAGCTACCAGACCAAAACTGCGGTACAAATTGGTCAAGGTATAGAGATGAGGAATGCCTGCCGTTGTATGATGGGTCACAGCGTAGGTCAGATTTTCTAAAGCAAAGCTATCATCCGCGATAGAGTTCAAGGCAAAGGCTTGACTATTACCAAACCAAGCAGATAGCCCACTAAAGAATCCCATGACAAAGGTGGACAGGAGATGATGACTGCTTACCGTTAGAGAAGCCAAGAACTGTCGGATAGTCTGAAAAATATTAAATTGATTTCCAAGAACCAAAAGAAAATTGAGGCTGACCCCTAGAACTAAGGACAAGAAAATGGGACGCACAGTCTTGGGCTGATAGATGAAATCCTTGTCCACAATCTGGTCGTCACTAGCCTTGGATAGACGAAAGATTTGCCCGATTAGATAGCCTAAAAAAATCGCTAAGACGATATTGGTCGTCGCAGGTAAGTTGATACGCGTCAGTTGCCCGTCATGGAGGGGGCCCACCAACAATTCCTGAGAGCCTACTATTAGACTGACCAAAAGAGCTGTCACTCCAGCTGTCCCTGTACTTCTACCATAGTGCCCAGCTGTATATTTTCCAGCGAAGTAGGTCACTAACGGCCCAGCTAGACCTCCTAAAAAATTGGAAAAATTAATGAGGACTTGACTAATGGCCTGATCCCATGGCAACCAGCTATCCATCGAAAAGAGCTGATGGATATAGCCTCGATCGGAGAAGACCGATAGAGCGATCACCCGAATGATTCCAGAAAATAGGAAAAAAGGAAATAAGGAAACCAGGGTTTTCTGGGAAATTTGAATCAAACTTTTTTCTCGTAACCAGAAAAACTTCTGGACTAAATACTTGGTCATGGGGCCTCCTGTTCGAGTTGATTGACTTATTCACGTTTACTGCTTTCTTCTTATTATATCATACTGGCGAGCCTTTCCTTTCGTTTGGAGAAGCATCGTCTTTTGAGAATGCTGTTAATATTTTCAAAACTTTTCAAAAACTCTTTGACAGGGGTCTTCATTTCCTCTATACTATTTGTTAGCTAACAAAACGATGGATCAGGTTAGCATCGGTCCCACTATGCTACCTGACGGAAAATCAGATCGTTACCATGATTTTTATACCATAGTCCATGTCTATAGGAAGATTTAGGAGGAATCAGACACCGATGTCACAAGAAAAAATTTCAGCCAAGGTCCTGTATGCTATTTTTGCAACAGGGATCCTTTCCTTTTGCGGGGTGGCTGGAGAAACTGCCATGAATATCACCTTCCCAATATTGATGAAGGAATTTGAGATCAATACCGCAACCGTCCAGTGGGTCACCACCATCTATCTTCTAGTCGTTGCCTGTGTAGTCCCCTTATCTGCCTACCTCAAGCGCTCTTTTAAAATGAAGTCCATCTTTTTAGTTGGAAATCTCCTATCTGTTTTAGGTGTTCTCATTGACTTCCTAGCTCCAAGTTTTGGCTTTGTGGTTTTGGGTCGATTGGTCCAAGGAATGGGGGTTGGTTTTGCCCTTCCTCTGATGTTTAATATCATTTTAGAGCATGTCCCAAAACGCAAGATCGGTCTCATGATGGGAGTGGGGACTCTGATTACAGCTATCGCTCCAGCCATTGGGCCTACTGTCGGTGGTCTCTTGACGGCCAACTTTGGCTGGCGGTCCATCTTTTTGGTTCAATTCCCGATCCTTCTAGCATCGCTAGTTGCAGGGCTTCGCTCCATTGAGCAAATCAGTACAGTCAAGCGGGAAACGCTTGATATCATGAGCCTTCTTGCCATTATTGCTTCATTTTTAGGCTTGATTTTAGGGATTCACGGTCTTTCTGACCATGCTTTCTTTAGTTTTTCTGTCCTTGGCTGGCTGGTGATTGGGTTCTTGGGACTGGTTCTCTTAGTCTGGCAGTCCAATCAGTTGGAGAATCCCATTATCAACTTTGCCATCTTAAAGAACCATCTCCTTACTGGCCATGTTCTTGCCTTTTTCACTTTCCAACTAGGTTCTCTGGCCATGAGTTTCCTCTTGCCCAATTATGTCCAATTGGTCAACCACTCGAGCACCACTCTTGCAGCTTTGATGCTGCTTCCAGGAGCCATCATCGGAGCTGGCTTTGCTCCTTTCTCCGGTCTCATTCTAGATAAACTAGGCGCCCGCAAACCAATTCTCCTTGGAGCTGGTTTGATCCTTCTGGCTCATTTCTTCTTCACACTCTTTGGACTGAAGCTGACAAATGGCTTGATTCTCATCTTTTACATGATCTTCATGACCGGTATGGGGCTGGCCTTTGGCAATATCATGACCAACGGACAAAAACAACTCTCTCTGGAAGAGCAACCCGATGCGAACGCGATCTTTAACACCTTGCAACAATTTGCAGGCGCTGTCGGAACAACCCTGGCTTCGCTGATCGTTGCCATGAGCCAAGCCAATCAAAAGATGGACTTCACCCAAGCCACTGCTAAAGGAAGCCGCAACGGTTTTATGGTCCTATTTGCCTTGGGTATTTTCCAACTCCTTCTCTTATTTTGGGTTGTCGGAAAAGAAAATGAAACCAACTAATTTATCTCATCAAAAAAAAGCTGGGAATAAACTGTCCAGCCTTCGATCTTTGATAGAAATAACTGTATGACGCAGTGGTCGATTGGCATCTTTGTTCGCTTGATTAAGCTCCAAAGATGACCTAATCAACTGTGCGGGGGTGGGAAAACGAACTCTTCTTAATTAGTTGGAGTTCTTTCCCACTCCCTTTTTATTATCCTTTTCTGACCCGTGTGACAATGCCATCAGGATCCTCAAAGGTAAAATCATTAGAGCTCAACCATTTGACAGGAGCCCCATAGGCTTTTGCCCTCTCTGCGATGGTAACTAGGCCTTCCTTGTTTGCCACTTCAACGACGTAATAGGCAAGGCCAGGCATATCTTTTTCACGCTTGGCTAAAGCTTTTCCACCCCATTCATTGACAGCTAGGTGATGGTGGTAGTCTCCTGAAGCAATCCAGCTCGCAGATGGAATCGTGAACTTATCAGATAGGTCCAAAACGGCTTGGTAGAAAGCAGTTGCTAACTGGCTATCCTTGACCGATAAGTGGATATGCCCCATGCGGGTATCTGGCGCAATGACAAAAGGATTCATTTTACGACCCATGTCGTAAATTTCTTGTGCTGAGAGTTCCTCTGTCACCCCAATGATGCGGCCATCCTCTCGAATATCCCAGTCGGCAACAGGTTTATCTCTATAGAGTTCGATGCCATTTCCTTCTGGATCTTCCAGATAAAGAGCTTCACTATAGCCGTGGTCTGCTGCCCCAATAAACGGATAATTCAATTCCGCAATGTGTTTAAACACATCTGCTAGGTCCTCGCGAGACGGCAACAAAATGGCCATGTGGTAAAAGCCATAACTGGACTGAACCGCCTCCTCACCCTTGGTCTGCTTCAAATGTACCAAGGCTTTTCCCCCTGTTCCTAAAAGAACTTCCTGATCTGATTGCGACAGGATCTCCAATCCAATGATTTGTGTATAAAAAGCTGTTTGACGATCCAAGTCTTTCACATGTAAGGCTACTTCTGCTAAATAAATCTTGCTACGATAGGCGTATACCATATTCTATCTCCTTTTTGTTGTAATTGTATTTGTTACATTATACCTCTTTAAGTCGTAATGTCAAATATTACAACTTAAACTTCATTAAATTGTCGAACTTTTATCATTTGAGTTAAAATCCTTGCTTTCTTTTTGTATTTTATTTATAATCATTCTAAATAAGATGAAGGAGATATTGTATGACTGAAATGAAACATGGAGTAGATGAATCATTTAACGACCGATTGAATATCTTAAGAGCTGCTGTTCTCGGGGCCAATGATGGAATCATTTCTATTGCTGGGGTGGTGATCGGGGTGGCCAGTGCCACACCAAACATCTGGATCATTTTCCTATCTGGCTTATCGGCGATTCTGGCAGGTGCCTTTTCGATGGCGGGCGGTGAGTATGTCTCTGTTTCCACACAAAAAGACACGGAAGAAGCTGCTGTGAACCGCGAACAAGCCTTGTTGGATCGTGATCCAAAGTTAGCAAGAGACTCTCTCTACAATGCTTATCTTCAAAATGGAGAATGCGAAACTTCCGCAAAGATTTTGACAGAGCGGGCCTTTCTGAAACATCCCCTCAAAGCCCTGGTCGAAGAGAAATATGGTATCGAATACGAGGAGTTTACCAATCCTTGGCATGCTGCTGCCTCTAGCTTCCTTGCTTTTTCGGTTGGTTCCCTTCCTCCAATGCTCTCTATTATTCTCTTTCCAACTGCCTATCGCATTCCGGTGACGGTCTTCGTTGTTGGACTATCCTTAATCTTCACTGGCTATACCAGTGCGAAACTGGGAAAAGCACCAACCAAGCAAGCCATGCTTCGCAACCTCATCATTGGCCTTCTCACCATGGGTGTGACTTACTTCTTTGGACAACTCTTTAGTATCTAAAAAAGCTGAGACTTCTGTCTCAGCTTTTTCTTATGCTTCTAATAAGGCTTGTGCTTGTTTTTCCAGTCCTGCGACCGCTTCATCTGTCAAGAGCAATTCACCTGTTCCCCAAGCTTCTGGGTTAACAGTTGTTCCAGTGAACTCTCCAACTACTTGAGTTCGAACGAATGGCAAGAGGGCTTGGTAGGCCGCAAACATTGGCTCGTGTCCTGCATTGGCTACTGAAGAAACTGTTACGATCTTGTCTTGGAGGGCAGATGGGCCACGAGTTTCTGATAGGTCAAGGGCACGGCTGAGCCAGTCGATCAAGTTTTTCACTATACCTGGAATCGCAAAGTTATAGACTGGTGAGAAGATCCAGATGGCATCCGCCGCAAGAACCGCATCACGCGCTGCCTGCACAGCAGGCAGGGTTGGTGTTTCCAAATCTTGGTTCATCATTGGAATGTCCTTGTAGTCCAAGTAAGTCACCGTTGCTTTTCCTTCAAGAAGACTTTCTGCTTTCTGAGCCATTTGGTGGTTAAAAGATCCTTGACGAAGGGATCCGACGATAAATAAAATGTTTTTCATAGTTGTTTCCTCTTTCTGTTGTAAGATTATTTGTTACAATAGCTATTATACAGGATCGAAATGTAATGTCAAGGATTACAACTTGGATTTTTTTAACTTTTATTCCATTTCACTAAGGATGGGCCAAGAGGAGTGATAAAAAAGGTTGGACAAAAGTCTCCAACCTTCACTAAATCATAACCGTATAAATCTGTAGAAGATCAACATCCAATAAAAACGACCCCCAGACGATCTTTACAATCTATTTTAAAACTGCTTTTTTCTCAGCAAGGCAATTCTCAATCCAAAAATTCTGTTCGCGCTACTACTCCTCGTTAGACGAATCAGTAGCCAACATTTTTTCGATGGATTCGCTGGATAAATCTGTCATTTCAGCAATCATCTCAACACTCATCCCCTTCAAAGCCAGTTTCTGAATCAGAGACTGCTGACCAGCTTGAACTCCCAACTCTATGCCTTCTTGTCTGCCTTGTTCCAATCCCTGTTCAAGACCACGCTCGAGACCCTGTTCAAGACCCTGTTCGAGACCCTGTTCAAGACCTTGTTCGAGACCTTGTTTCAACCCTTTCTGAAAACCGGCTTCCAGTTGTTCTTTCCGAAAGGTATCCATGCTCATTTCCCAATTTTCTCTGATACGAATCCGTTCATCAATCATTTCTTTTTCCTCCCTTGTCCAATTTGATGGGATCAGGAGTGATTCTGCCTGCTCGATCACTTGATCTGGTTGATGACTGAATGGGCGATTGCCAAAAAATTCAAGCCATTGTCTCCAGTGAGCGTTCAACTCCGTATCTCTACTTTCATTATACTTATCCAACTCTAAAAAGGCAACCTTTAACATATTGTGCGCTACTCCATCCTTTCGAGAGCTATAAAGAGGTGTCCCATCTACTGTATGGCGCATTTCATAGACATTGACAGGTGAATCTAAATGAGGAAAAATACTTCGCTCAAGGATAGCGATCCCATAGACCGGCTCCAGCTCCCGGTACATAGAATGGGTCGCCCCTTTCTTTCGCTTGCGTTGGACATTTTCTACTAGCTGATTGGCTAAATAATAGTGGAAACGATTCAGGAAATATTCTTGCTTCAAAACTTGAATCTCAATGATCACTTCAAGCCCACTATCTAGTCTTGCTCTCACATCAACGGATGTTTCAAACGGAAGATCTCCTAAAAACCCTTGCTCATGGATTTGGTCTCCTTCTAAAATCTCAACGGACTCTACTGGCAGATCCAATACTTCGCGGATAAACTTTGCTGTCACCTCCGGCAGGCTAAAAATCTTTTTTGCCATTAAATCCAAGGTGGGCGATACATACTCGTGTCGTTTCTTCATAGCAACCTCCAATGATTTCGTGTAGGGAATCCCCTCACTTATACCATTCGAAAAAATTGCAGAAAAAAGGGAGTGGGAAAGAACTCTGACTAGTTAAAAAGAGTTCGTTTTCCCACCCCCGCACAAGTTGATTAGGTTATCTTTGGAGCTTAAAAAGCGAACAAAGATACCAATCAACCACTGCGTCATACTTTTATGCATATTATACATCGAAGGGTGAACAAATTGTGCCCAGCCCTCACTTTTATGCATGCTCCAAACCTTTTCGTGTATTTTCTTTGATGGTTTCGGCTGAATGGAGTAATTTTTCTTTTTCTTCTTCTGTCAAATGCAAATCCAATCGTTCAAGAATTCCTTTTCGACCTACGATCGCTGGATAGCCAAGATAGGTTCCATATTCTGGACGATAGTTAGACACTGGCATTTCCTCGTGGCTATCATTGATCACAGCTTCTGCCAAGCGTTGGGCTGCCGCAGCAATCCCAAAGTTGGTATAGAATTTACCAAAGAAAACCGTGTGTCCACCGCGCAAGGACTCGTAGTTGATGGCGTCAAGCTCTTCTTGAGAGAAGAGATCGGTAATAGCATGTCCCTTAACACGGACCTGACTCCAAGCGACAAATTGAGAATTCCCATGCTCACCAAGGTTATAGCCTGATACACTAGCAGGAGAAACCTGCAAACGATCAGCGACTGCACGCTTCATCCGAGCTGTATCCAGTAAAGTCCCTGTCCCAATCACCTGCTCTTTTGGAAGGCCGGTATATTGTTGATAGAGTTGAGTGACTGCATCGACCGGATTGGTCACGACCAATAAGACCCCGCTAAAGCCAGAAGCCTTCAAATCACGCGCTACTTGCACCACTTGCTTACTGGTAAAGGGAAGCTCCGCAAAACGGTCATCTGTGTTATTGGCCTGCAACTCGATATTTCCAAGAGTCGACACCACGACATCCGCATCTTCTAAAGCCGCGTAGTCATTGACCGTGATATGAACCGGATACCCCGTATTAGCAACCGTATCACAGAAATCCAAGGCATCTGCCTTGACCTTTTTCTCATTGGTATCAATCAAGACCAAGTGATCACAGGTGTGTTTCAAAATCATGCTGTGGGCCAAGGTGGCACCCACATGCCCCAAACCAATAATACCAATTTTTCTTGTCATCAGAATCCTCTTTTCTAGTATCGATCACACTGTTGGTGAGGATAGCTCTTTGTTGACTCTATTCTACCACAATTCTAGAAAGGCGGATTGAAAAAATGGGGAAATTTTCAAGTTTTTTCAAAAAATAAAAGAGGCACTGCCTCTTTTAACGACTCAGGAAAGAAGAGTCTCAATCTCTTCAAGCGATAAGCCCGTCATCTCCGATATCAGATCAGGTGTCATTCCTCGTGAGATCATCTCATGAATCAATTGTAAACGAGCTTCATTTCGACCTCGTTCCAAACCTTCTTCGCGTGCTTCGTCTATCGCTGTCTCCAGGGTCATATCATAATTTTCTTGAATGCGAATTCGCTCGTCTATCATGGTCTTCTCCTCCTTGGTCCAGCTAGATCTTACGCTAACATAGATTTGATCTCTTCAAGCGACAAACCTGTCATCTCTGATATCAGATCAGGTGTCATTCCTCGTGAGATCATCTCGCATACCAACTGTTTACGACCTTGTACTAGACCTTCTTCGCGCGCTTCGTCTATAGCCGTCTCCAGGGTCATATCATAATTTTCTTGAATACGAATCCGCTCGTCTATCATGGTCTTCTCCTCCTTGGTCCAGCTAGATGAATCCAGTAATGAATCTGCGTGGGCTACAGCCTGACTGGGAGCTTTTGTAAAGGGAAGATTCCCAAAAAATTCCAGCCACTGTCTGCCTGCATCTGTCAGGTTCTCATCTTTATTATACTTGTCTAGCTCTAAAAAGGCAACCTGCAGAAGATTTTGGTGCTTGCCATTTTTATAATAAGCCTTGAGTTGCTTGCTGGACCGGCTATTGGTCAGCCAGTATTTATTGATGGCAGCCTCTTCGTCTAGCAAGAGCGACTTCTCCAAAATCGCAATCCCATAGACTGCCTCCATCTGCTCGTACATCTTATGTGTCTGACCTTGCTGGCGCAGTTTTTGAACATTCTCCACCAGCTGATTGGCCAAATAGTAATGGAACCGATTCAAGAAATACTGCTGCTTGCGAATCTGGATCTCGATGATCACCTCGGTCCCGTCATGGAGCTTGGCTCTCACATCCACCGCAGTGGAGAACAAGTCATCCTCCTCATAGGCCATGCTGTGGGGCTGGCTTCCCTCCACAATCTGAGCATCTGTCACATCCAGCTCTAAAATGTCCCGAATAAATGCTGCCGTCACCTCCGGTAAACTAAAAATCTTCTTGGCCATGATATCCAAGGTCGGCGATACATGCGCGTGTCTTTTCTGCATCCCTGCTCCTTTCCGATAAAAAATGAGAGTGGGACAGAAATCGGTAATTCGTTAGAATTCGATTTCGTCGTCCCACCTCCGCACAGTTGAGTAGGGCTGTAAAAGCTGATGAAATCAGCGTAGTAGAGCCCACTCAACCACTGCGTCTTGCTAGACAATCCAAAGACAATTGAGAGGCTAGGACTTTTGTCCCGGCCTCATCTATATTATTCGAAAAAAATTTGGGAAACAGGAAATAGAATACCCTTTACCTAATCCCTATCTCCTCACACCCTAGCCCTTAAACTCTTGAACAAATTTCTTGAGTTCGGCGTCGGATTCTGGTGTCGTTCCATGAAGCTGGCTGAGCATATCTAGAAGAGAAGCTGTCTGGGTCTCAATCGTCTTGTTTGATTGGTTGATCTTAGCCACGATCTCTGTCAGTGGCTCCACTTCTTCTTCCTCAAAGGTATCCACATAGCGTGGGATATTGAGGTTGTAGTCATTCTCGACAATCTCCTCAAAGCTAGCCAGATGGGCAAACTTATCCATGTCCTCTCTGCTCTTATAGGCCTTGAGGATCTTCTCGATATGGGCATCCGTCATGATGTTCTGGTTCTTGCCCTTGTCAAATTCCTTAGAAGCATCGATAAAGTAGACGTTCCGATTGGTCCGGTTTTTCTTAAGAATGATGACCGTCGTTGGGATGCTGGTATTGAAGAAGATATTGGCAGGAAGACCAATCACCGTATCAATGGCCCCTTCTTCCAGCAAGGCCTTGCGAATGGTTCCTTCAGCATTGCCACGGAAAAGGACTCCGTGAGGAAGGACGATGGCCATGACTCCCTTGTCCTGCTTGAGGTGGTAATAACCGTGCAAGAGGAAGGCAAAGTCTGCCTTGGACTGAGGGGCGAGCTTGCCAAATGGGGAGAAGCGAGGATCATGGAGGAAGCCGGAGCTGGCGGACCACTTAGCTGAGTATGGGGGGTTCATGAGGACCCCATCAAAGTTGGTCGGCTCTTGGGTCGGCCAGTCTTCGTCCAGCGTATCGGCATTGTGCAAGAACTGGTTTTCCACCGGAACCCCGTGTAGGATCATGTTCATCCGAGCTAGGTTGTAGGTAGAGGTATTGAGCTCCTGACCAAAGTACTGGACGGTTTCAGGCTGGTGAGAATACTTCTTGGCATTGAGCAAGAGGGAGCCCGATCCCATGGTGGCATCGTAGATGGTAAAGCCCTGCTCATCTTCACGCCCTAAAAAGGCAATCTGGGTCATGAGCTTGGCTACAGGCTGGGGTGTATAGAACTCTCCAGCTTTCTTACCCGAGTCGGTCGCAAACTGACCAATCAAGTACTCGTAAGCATCTCCAAGCATATCTCCTGCATGACCTGCCACATCCAGCACTGCTAACTCTTTCATAACAGCAGCCACTAGCTGGTTTTGCTTTTGAGGAGTGGCCCCTAGCTTCTTGGAGTAGAGATCAATGTCCTCAAAGAGATTCTCATAGAGGTCATCACTTTGCTCAATGTCCCGGAAACCTTGAGCTAGATCTTCCAGCTGGAAGGTCCCTTCATTGACCCGGTCTACCAAGGCCGTAAAGGTCAAGTCAGGCTTAATGACATAGTTGAGCTCATCGGTGATGACAGCGATCAAGTCCTCTTGAGAGTCTGGATCCTCATAGTAGGATCGGTAAAGCGCCAAGGCTTCATCTAGACTCTCTGTCTCCTCCTCCATGGTCTCTGCCACGAAGAAGAGCAATTTATCTGAGAGGTACTTGTAAAAGATCATCCCCAATAGATAGGACTTATAGTCATTGGCATCCATCTTAGAGCGGAGCACATCCGCTGAGTTCCACAGGGCTTGGTAGAGTGACTGGGAGGTTTGTGTTGTTTCCATAGTAATTCTTTCTGATTTCTTTTAGACCTTTTCTTGTTCCAGTGGGACGACAGCGAG
>ERZ773006.389-NODE-389-length-21207-cov-5.86138_pt1 | contig 21207 bp, 28 predicted proteins | sample MGYA00580843_ERZ773006 | MGnify/ENA primary metagenome ERZ773006 (study PRJEB29015, sample SAMEA2738011) | human oral metagenome | biome: human oral; feature: human-associated habitat; material: dental | place: China | collected 2052 ...
TTCAATTATTCATGTTTTATTTTCTAAAGATATAGGTTCGAGTCCTATTGCCGCCGCATTGGCCGTATCTTCTAATTGGTTAAGATAGTAGAGAATTTAATGAAATAATAAAAGGCAATTATTATTTCAAATATTTTAATGAATCCTATTTAATTGCCAGTTAAATAGGTTATTAAAAACAAATACTCTCTATTAAATGGAGATTAAAGTTCAAATTAATCAAGAACTTTTATTATTAATTTTTCTATAAAACGTAAATTATTTAATATATAGGTTAAAATCCTATCCCGGCTTAACTGTCGAGTAGTTTAAAAATTAAAACATGAATAATTGAATTGAATTGTTGAATCGGTAACTCACTTTCAAACGTCTAATAGAAATCCGCCTTAAATTACCAATTAAGGTGGTGTTATGGTCCCGTAGTGTAGCGGTTATCACGTCTCCCTGTCACGGAGAAGATCGCGGGTTCGATTCCCGTCGGGACCGTTTGATAAATTAAATTTATTAATTAGCGGCGTTGGTCAAGTGGTTAAGACATCGGCTTTTCACGCCGGTATCATGGGTTCGATTCCCATACGCCGTATAAATTCTTTAAAGAAAGGATTTAAAAAAATGAGTTCTAACAATTATCAGTTATTATTATCTGATTTATTAAAAAGCTTAGAAGAAAAAGGAATAGATGTAACAAAATTAAATCTTATAGAAGAAAAAGATGAAGAAACAAATTTTGAATAATAATTTTTATTGAACATTTAATTAAACATTGGTTTTATGCAAATGAAATCAATAAAAATTTTTTTCTTTTTTTGAATTTTAATGTGTTTTAAGGGGTTGCCCGGATTCGACAGGCAGAAAAGTTTATAAATTTCACACCGGTTAGTAACGTAACTACTGAATTAAATATAATTGTAAACAATCAACTTCTTGCTGCTTAAATAGTAGCTAAATATAAATAACCAAATCGGTGAGTAATTAATAAAAGTAATGGTTTATTAATTACTATAAATAACATCACTAGTTAATAACGGATTCTTACCTTATTAATGAAATTCAGATATAACTAATAAATTTGTTCGTTTGTTATTAGTTGAAAATTTAAACGTAACAGTGTGCAATAGAATTTATAGGTAATTTTGTTTGGACGTGGGTTCGATTCCCACCAACTCCATAAGTTAATATTATAAATTGATATTTAATTCAAAGAATTTTTTCTATTATTGGTTTTTAATAATCAGTTATTAATTATTAATAGAGGTTCGATTCCTTTAAATAGAATTGGTGGCAAGCCAAAAAAATTTTAAAAAAAGGAAGTTTATAAAATGAAAAAACTTTTGTTAAGCTCACTTGTATTGTCAGCAGCAGTTCTCCCTGCATTTGCATCTGTAAGTGCGGATGAAGCAGCAGCTACAACAACTCAACCTGCAGTAGTAGCTAAACCTACTAAAGAGGATAAAAAAGCAGAAGACATGAAACGTCTTGAAGAAATCAAGAAAACAGAAGAAGCAAAAGCTGCTAAAGCTAAAGCAGAAAGAGAAGCAACTGACCCTCTTACTGATACATCTGTTGATTTGACAATTAAAGACATTCTTGACGCTTCTAAAAAAGAAAAAGTTAAGACAGAACCTGCAGTAGTTGAACAAAAACCAGAAATTCCATTGTTCAATCCAGACGGAACATTCTTCATGTTGGATGGACAAGAAGTTACATTGAAGAACTACAAAGAAGGTGACAATCAAATGTTATTCAAAGGTCGTCATGCTTCATACTTGTTGACATTTGTAGTTAAAGACAATGAAGCAGTTCTAACTAAATTGCCACAAGTAGTTCAAGATGGTAAAACAGAAGATGGATGGGTTAAGAAAGACGGTGAATGGTATTACTTTGAAAAAGGTAAATCAGTAACTAATGCTTGGCGCTTCATTAATGGTCATTGGTATCTATTCACACCTGGTGGTCAAATGAAATTCCATGACTGGGTACAACAAAATGGTCATTGGTACTACTTGAATGATAACGGTGCTATGGAAACTAACTGGTTTAAAGATTACACAGGTACTTGGTACTACGCTAACAAATCAGGTGAAATGCAAACTGGATGGCTTAATGATAAAGGTACTTGGTACTACTTGAAATCTTCAGGAGCAATGCAGTCAAATGGTTGGTTCCAAGTTGGAGATAAATGGTATTATGTAAATGAATCAGGTGCTTTGCTTGTTAATACTACTACCCCAGATGGTTATAAAGTAAATCATAACGGTGAATGGGTTAAATAATAATTAACCCGGAAGAACTAAATGATTTTTATAGCTAATCTATAATAATAAAGAAAAGAATAGTTTAAATACTATTCTTTTTCTTTTTTGATATTATATTTGAAAACTTATTTAAAATTGTTTTCATAATAATAGAGTAGATCTTAATGAATATAAGGTATGGACCTTTAATTACTCATAATAAAAAAATAAAGAATAGCAAGAATTAAGAGCTATTCTTTTTTTTGTTTTGAGAATAAAAGATTATAATTTTAAACTTACGTAGATGTAATTTTAAACTATAATACGTACTATCTATTGAATATGAAAAACATCATTTTTCTAATTTCTGTATAATTCATCACAGATACAGATTTTTACATCTACGTTGAATCCGCAGAAAAAAATTTTTTGTATTTTTTTGACTTTTCTATTGACAAACAGGGAATAATGGTATATAATAAATACATAAAGAAAAACAAAAGAGGTAATAAAAATGATTAAATTAAACGAAACTCTCCAATCAAACTCAACAACAATTGTAAAAAACTTAAAAGATTATATGGAAAATATTCCTGAGGATTCTTCTAAAAATCTTGACCCCGAAACTCTTGAAAATGTAGTTTCTTCTACAATTATTGGAACTCCAATTTACGATTTGAGTCAAGAAGATGTTGATTATACTAACAAATATAAAAAAACAACTGTTAAAGAATCATTGCAAAATTATATTTTAACTAAACTGAAAAATGGTATAAACAATATTCCTTTATTCTTTATTTTTGAATTGGAAGAATTTGGTAAATTTGATTATTCAGATTTTGTTAAATCTCTTAATGAAAAAGATCTTGAATCTATTTCTAAAGAATTGAAATTCTATTTTGAGGATTTACTTGAATTTGATGAAAGTTCTTATTCATTGAAAATAAATGTAGAAGCAATTAACGATCCAATTGATTATGGTGAATTGATTAAACTTACTGCTACTATCTCTATTACTCAATAAAAAATTGAATTATTGTTATTAAACTAATTTCTTAAATCTCTATATAGATCTCAAATGAAATAATTTAAATAAAAAAGAATAGTGGAAAGCTATTCTTTTTTTATTATTTAAAAGATGAAAATTCTCTTTTCTGTTTTTCGTAGATGCAATTTTATACCATAATACGTACTATCTATTAATCATGAAAAACACCATTTTTCTAATTTATGTATAATTCATCATAAATACAGAATTTAACGTCTACGTGGAATCTTGGTACAATAAAATTCTTTACAAAACTAATAAAAAATTGTATAATTATAATATAAAGATTGAGGTATAATATGCTAGAAATAGAAAAAATATATAGGGTTGATGGGTTTATTTTTGAAGATATTGAAAGTGCTAGAATATTTAAAAACTTTATAGAAAAAGAAAAATATAATCAAAAACAAAAATCAATTATATATTCAGGAATAAAAAACAATTTTGATGTTTCCTTGTATTCTAACCCAAAATTCAATTATCAACAAATGGACCAAATATTTATAGGTATTAAAAAAGATTTAGATGTTTCTATTTATAATAAACCAGAGTTTAATGAATGGCAAATGAGACAAATATTTTTAGGTTTGGAAGAAGGTTTAGATATAAATCTCTATGCAAATTTAGATTTTAATGCCTGGCAAATGCAAGAAATAAGATTAGGTATAAAAGATGAAATTGATGTTTCGGTTTATTTAAATCCAAATATTAACGAAAAAAAGATGAAAGAAATAAGATTTCAATTAAAGGAAAATGAAAATGAATAAAGTAGAAGAAGTTATTTATTATAAAGTTGAAGATTATCTTTTTGATAATGAAGAAAAAGCTAATCAATATTGCAATTTAATTAATGAATATAAATTTGATAAAGAACAAAAAGAAGTAATGAAAAATGGCCTTGATTTAAATTTGGATATTTCTATTTATGCAAAACCTGAATTTTATTATCGTCAAATGGAAGAAATTAGGTTAGGTCTTGAAAAAGGTTTAGATGTGTCATGGTACGCTAAACCAGAATTTAATTATCCTCAAATGTACGAAATTCGTAAAGGTTTAGAAGAAAAATTAGATGTATCTGTTTTTGCTAAACCTGAATTTACAGATAGCCAAATGAGCATTATTAAAAATGCTTTGAGAGATAAATTAAATATTTATCCTTATATAAATCCTATTTTTACTTACAATCAGTTATCTGTGATAGTTAGTGGATTATATTATGGTTACGATGTTTCAGTATATGCTAAACCTGAATATGATTGGAAACAAATGGGTCAAATTTTATATGGATTAGAGCAGAATTTAGATGTATCATGGTATGCAAACCCTGAATTTAATGAAATGCAAATGCAACAAATAAGAGTTGGATTAGAAAACAATTACGATGTTTCAATTTATGCTAATCCTTCAATAGATTATAAAGAAATGAAAGAAATAATATTAAGACTAGAAAATGATCTTAATAATCCTGAATAAATTTATTTAAAAATAGTTGATATAAAATAAAATTTGGAGGTAAAAAGTAATGAAAAAAATAGTTACAATAACAAAATATAATGTTGATAATTTTGAATTTAATGATTTTGATAAAGCTAAAAAATTTACAACATTAATAAGTGAAAATTTAACACAAGAACAAGAAAATGAAATTTATTTAGGTTTAATTAAAGATTTAAATGTTGAATTATATAATAAGCCCGAATTTAATTCTAGACAAATGGAACAAATAAGATTAGGCCTTGAGAATAATATAGATGTTTCTATTTACACTAAACCCGAATTTGATTTTATGCAAATGGGACAAATAAGAATTGGTTTACAAAAAGGACTTGATGTAAGTTGGTACGCTAAACCTGAATTTACTTGGGCGCAAATGCAACAAATATTTTCAGGTTTAGTTTCAGGTGTAGATGTTTCCATTTATGCTAAACCTGAATATCATCATTTTCAAATGTCTGAAATTCGTGAAGGTCTAGAAAATAATTTAGATATATCCATTTATATTAATCCTGAATATAATTTTACTTGGCAACAAATGCAACAAATTAGAGTAGGCTTAGAAGAGAGGTTAGATATCTCAATTTATGCCAACCCAGAATTTAATCCTTTACAAATGTACCAAATTCGTAAAGGTCTAGAAGAAATATTAGATGTTTCAATTTATGCTAAATCTGAATTTAATGCTGACCAAATGAAACAAATTCGTTATGGATTAGAACAGAGTCTTGATGTTTCTATTTATGCGAAACCAGAATTTACATGGGAACAAATGGAACAACTTAGGTTCGGTTTAAATTATGGGTTAAATGTTTTAATTTATGCAAATCCAATCTTCACTCAAGGTCAAATGGAACAAATAAGATTAGGTTTAGAGGAAAAAGTTAATGTATCATTATATGCAAATCCAGAATTTAATTGTCACCAAATGAACCATATTAAACTAGGACTTAACAAAGGACTAAATGTAAGTGTGTATGCTAAACCTGAATTTACTGGTTTTCAAATGTCAGAAATTCGTCAAGGCTTAGAGGGAAATATTGATGTTTCAATCTATGCTAAACCTGAATATAATGCTGACCAAATGGAACAAATAAGATTAGGTTTACTTGAAGGTTTAGAGGTTTCTGAATATTTAAATCCTAATATTGATTATAGAAATATGAAAGCTATCCGAATAGAATCTCTAAAAAATATTTAAAGAATAGAAAATATCTATTCTTTTTTTTATTTGAATATTGACAGATTAAAAAATATAGTGTATAATTAAAATATAAAAACAAAACGAGGTAAATTTAAATGGTAAAAGAAGTTAAAGCATATCAAGATGAAATCACTGGTAAAATTTTTGCAGATAGATATAAAGCTCAAAAATCAGAAGAAAAATCTAAGAAAAAACTAGAAATTAAAGAAATTGAAGATTACGCTGAAGAAGTAGCTAAAAAATTTGGATTTAAAGATTTTTATGAATTGAGAAATTATGTTGGTGGAAATTCAGATAAAATTAAAACTCTTGGAGTAAGAATGAGGATTGATGTTTTGGCTCTTAAAGGTCCTGCCCATTTTTCAATTAAAGATATTAAAGAAGGTCTAGAAACTCTAATTGGAAAAGCATTATTTGAAATTCGAGATGAAGTTGTAACTGTTATTATTAATCTTGATAATAAACAAATTTCAACATTCCAAACTAAAGATTATAAAAATGCTAAACTTGAATTTGAAGGTTATTCTCAAATTAAACATTATCTAGAATCTATTGAAAATCAAAAAAATACTTATATCTGTAATTTTAAATCTTACCCTGAAAAGGAAGTTATTCCATTTGTTGAAGCTTTGAAACAATTTAATATTACTAAAGATTATAATTTCGATAGAATGGTTAGAGATTATATTGAAAAACCTGAATTATCTGCTGAGGAAAAATATTATGCTCTTGAAGCTGAAGGTGTAGATAATTGGAACGGATATAGCTATGCAATTGAGATGGCAGAAGAAGATGGTGATGATTGGTTCGATATGTCTCCAGCTGAAAAATATTATGCTCTTGAAGCTGCTGGTGTTGATAATTGGCATGGTTATGAATATGCTTTTGAAACTAAAGATGAAGATATTACTGATGAAGTAATTGAAGAATGTTTTAAAGATAACCAAAATTATTTTGCTAAAAACTGGAAAAATTATAAAGATTTCAAATTTGCTTTACATGGTCTAAAATAAAAAACCTATTTTATATAGGTTTTTCTTCTTATTACTTAAAATAAGGTAAAATATAAATAAAAAGGAAAGGGTCTATAATTATGTTGTTTAGCTTAAAAGATGATAAAGTAATTAAAATAAGTCCTAAGTTTGTTGCTAATGATGATGAAGTTACTATTGATTTAAATATAACTTTTGGTACTGGTGGTATCTTTGTTTATAAAATTAAAAATGAAAAACAATTAAGCCATCTTATTGACTGGATTGTTATTCATCTACATGAATTTACTTATTTCACCAAAGAAGAATTTAAGAAAACTCTAACTTACGATTTAGATAATATTAAATAAAGTAGATTTTTTCTACTTTTTTTTGTTTTTTCTATTGACAAATATTAAATAATGGTATATAATAAATACATAAAGAAAAACAAGAAGGTAAAACACAATGACTACAATGAAGAAATATACTATTTGGACCTGTTTATCAAAAAAAGAAGAAAATAAAGAAATTAAGGTTTTTGTTCCATATTGGGTAAACGTTGAAGATTATGAAAATAATAAATTTTTAACTTTTGTTAAAGAAATTACAACTAAACCTAAAACTCTACAAACAATTGAAGGTGTTTTTAATGTTTCAGTTGTGAACAAAACATCTTATACTTACTTAAAATTCAATCAAATTAAAGGTCAAAAAACAAAAATTTCTTTACATGATTATTTTGAATCTCTAAAAGAAAATTTTATTAAATCAATTAACGAAAAAACAAACTCTTGTTTTAAATATAATACTGAAAATGGTTTGATTGAATATAATGAAGTAAATGAGGATTTGAATTTAAATAAACCTGATTATTCTAATAAAGTTACTAGTAATAATGAATATGCTGTTCTTAAACGTTCAATTAATTATTATTTGGATGCTTTAAATTTAGAATTGCTTGAAGTTTCAACTATTGAGCATGAAGAATTACAAACAATTGCAAGATTTGGAGACGCATTATTCGATGTTGATTTGATGAGAGAAATGAAAAAGAATGGGATTACAAGTCCTTCTGTTAAAACTCATTTCTCTACAAATGAAAATATGACAAATGCTTTAATTCGTTTGGGTTTTTATGAATTAACTTCATCTAACGTGGCTATTCATTATGCCGGCTCTCTATTTGAAGCAATTTATTGGATTGCTTATAAACAAGGTAATTTTGAAGTTCGTAAAAAACTTTTTGAAACTGTTACTAATTTAAATCTATCAAAAGAAGCTATCTATTATATTTAAAGAATAACTTATTGGTTATTCTTTTTTTGATATTTTAAGAAAAATTTAAGGAGATTTTTATGAACAATAATGTTAAAAAAGAATCCCTCATTTTGATGTCTACTTTACTTTTTATTTTTATATCTCAAGTGATTAGAGACAGCTTAATGTATTTAATATAAATTTACAGAATGATAATTTTTATTATTGTATAATAACAAATAACAAAAAATAAGGTAAAATAAAAGAAAGTAAAAATTGTGGTCGGAGAAGATAAGGAATGGTATTACGAGTATTAAAAATACGAATAAGTGATAACATAATATCTAGTGAATATAAAGAGAAGATGTTAAAATCAAAGGAGTTTTATAATTCATGTTTATATTTAACAAGATTTAGATATTTTGAATACTTAGGACACAAAGATAAATTAGGTTATGAAGTTCGTAAGAGTTATGGTTTAGAAGATTGGTTTAAAAATAAAGATGTATTTTTGTCTAATTCCCATAGCTATGGAAATGAATTTATAAATAAAGTAGGAACAACAATAAATAGCCCATTATCAGCTAAAGAAAGACAGACAATCTTAAAAAAAGTTTGTACAGATTGGAAGACATATTTCAAAACAAAAGAGGCAATGAAAGAAACTGGCAAAAAGGTAAATATACCTGGCTATAAAGAATATAGTTATTTAGTATGTGAGTTCAATGCACAAATGATAAAATTTTTAGGTTATGAAAAGGACCATAAGATAGGATTAACAGGATTAAAGAATAGGATAGGATTACCATTATGGTTAAAGAGAGAATCAATACAAGCAGCCAGATTAAAATATAAAAATACATATTTATATTTAGAAGTTATATATAATAAAGACGAAGAAAAACAAAGAGAAAGAATGTTAAAACGTAGGGTAGCAGCAATTGACCCGGGTCTTAACTCTATTGCCACAATCACCTTTAACTATCTTAAAAAACCTATTTCTATTAGTGGTAAACATTTGAAATCTGTAAATCAATTATACAATAAGACAGTAGCACAATTAAATAAAGAGAAATCAGAACATGAAAAAGTTGGCGAAAAGGATAAAGTAAATAAGATAGTTGATAGAATAAGTAAAGTAACGGAGAAAAGAAATTTAAGAATAGAAAATGAATTACATCATATAAGTTGTGAGATAGTAAGAATATTAGTACGTAATAAGGTCTCAAAATTAATATTTGGACACAATAACGGACAAAAGGAAGAAATTAATATTGGGAGAGTAAATAATCAAAATTTTGTAACAATACCATTTAATCAACTTATTACATATTTAGAATACAAATGTAAAGAAAAAGCTATAACATTTGAGATTCAAGAAGAAAGTTATACGTCTAAAGCATCTTTCCTATCCAATGATAAAATGCCAATATTTAATGGTAATTCTAATCAAGAATATTCATTTAGTGGTAAAAGAGTAAAAAGAGGTAAATACGTAGACAGGAAGCATGGAATAATAATACATTCTGATGTAAATGGATCTTATAACATAATGAGAAAAAATGGCGTTAATTTAACACCATTACAAAAAACATTTATTGATAAAAAACAAACAATTGAACCTGTTGGTCTTAAATTATATATGAACAAATAATTATTTATTAAATCTATAAAATATAAAATTTATAAATATAAAATACTAATTTAATTATAAACATTAGAATCATAGACCTCGTCAAGACTAATGGTAAAAAATTATTATTTTAAAAAGTAGTTATTCAGAAAAATGAGGTTTTATGCCAAAACTGAATAAGTAGAAGCGTATGTAGTTACGCTGAATATTGCATATTTTTATGTTTATTCAAAATCTAATTTTCATTAATATTTAATTTTATTATTTATTATGATTTTTAGTAACTATGAGTTCTTTTTGAATCCTCTACTCTTATTTACTATATAACAAAGAAAATATAGAAAAAATACAAACTTTATTAGGTTCAAAAAAATACCCAATTTATAACTATATTATTTTAAATAATAATTTAACCTTGAAAAATAAAAACCTTAACAATACTGACTTTAAAATTTTAACTTATTCAGATATAGATAAGCATTTCAAGGAAACTGATAGAATTACTAAAAACAAAATTAACAAAGAAGAATTAAAAGAAATAATATTTAAATTATATCCTTTATCTAAAGTTAAAAATCAATCTGTATAAGGTTGATTTTTTTATTGTCTATAGAATCCACAGATGTAATTTTGAACTATAATATGTACTATCTATTGAATGTAAAAATGACTGATTTTGTATTTTCCGTACAATTCATCATAAATACGAAATCTTACGTCTACGTTGAATCTACAGACAAAAATTATTTTTTATTGTTGTTGACAAATAAAATGAAATATTGTATAATAAAAATATAGAAAAGAAGAAGGTAATAAAGATGAAAAAAAATATTCTTTCAGGTTTTGCAATTGTAATTTCAGTAATTACATTTTTAACATTGATGTATTTGGGTGTAGTAAAAAAAGATCTAGAATTACAAAATAGAGAAAACCAAATTGCTCATGTTGCTGATGTTACAGAAGAAACTGTTTTTACAACCCGTGAAGGTAATGAGGTAAATAGACTTATTACTGAAATCAACAAAGCAGGTAAACAAATTATCAAGTTGGATGTAAGAAAAGAAAACAGTAGTAAAAATTCTGCTCTTATTTATAAAATTACTTACAAATAGAAAATTAAATTTAATTGATAAAAGAAGGTAAAATCAATGAAAACATATAAAGAATACAAGGCAGAATTAAAATTACTCAAAGAAGAAAGAAATAAATTACAGCAAGAAATTTTCTCTAATGAAGCAAAGAAATTAAGTAAATATATTGTTGAGCTTTCAAATGGAGATATCTATTTAATCAGACCTCAATTTGGAAGAAAATATGAAAATTCAAAATTCTTTAAAATTAAAAGAACAGAATTACCTCGTTTCTTAAATGAAGAAAAAGAACTTAAAAATTTAGCTGAAATTATGGCAGAATGTAATTAGTGAAAGAAGGTAAACATGAAAGAATTATGCTATATTGTAGATAAAAAATTCCTTTTTCATTTTAATCAAGAAAATTTAGCTGATAAATTTGAAGAAATTATTTCCAAAGGTAATTTCATTGAAAGCCAAAAAAAAGAAATTTTTACAGGTCTTAAAAATGGAATAAATGCAGAGCTTTATTCTTATGAGGATTTTGCTGCTAATGAAATGGAAGCTTGTAGGATTATTTTGGAAAATAAATATAATGTCCCAATTGAAAGAAAATATTATTGCTCCTTTAGAGAATATCTCATTGCAAATCAAAAAGGAATTGATTTAATTTCTTTAGGTTATACTGACAAATATTTCTCACCCGAATTAAAAGAAATTCGATTAGGGCTAGAAAAAGGATTAGATGTTTCCATTTATGACGATAACAGCAAATATAATTTTGAACAAATGAAAATTATTAGAGTAGGTTTGGAAGATGGTATAGATGTATCATGGTACGCTAAACCTGAATTTGATTATAAACAAATGGCTGAAATTTTTCTCGGGTTATCAGAAGGTTTAAATGTAAGTATTTATGCGAAACCTAATATATCTGCAAATGAAATGGTAAAACAAAGGCATAAATTGGAATTAAAGAAAGAATTTAATAGAAAACTTTCAAAAATTTTTGGTTAATTAAGAAGAGGTAAAAAATGGAAGAATATAATAAAGAACAACTAGCACAAATTCAAGCAGGTAAGGATGCGAATTTAGATATTTCTTGGTACGAAAATCCAGAATTTACTTGGGGACAAATGATGGAGATTAGAAAAGGCCTAGAATCTGATGTAGACGTTTCATTATATGCAAAACCTAACTTTACATCTGAACAAATGTACCAAATTCGTGAGGGTCTAGAAAAAGGTCTCAATGTAACTTTTTATGCTCACCCTGATTTTCATGAAGGTCAAATGCAACAAATTCGTTCAGGATTAGAAAAGGGTTTAAATGTAAAAATTTATGCAGATCCAAAGATTGACGATTTTAAAATGTTGCTGATTAAATCTGCATTAATTGAAGAATTAAATATTTCTAATATTAATTTTAAAGATTTATCTCACGAAGAAATTAAAACTGAATTTAAAGAAAGAAAAAATAATGAAAAATAAAATGGAAGAATCAAAACAATATGAAAATTTAAATTTATTTGGAAATCCTAAATCTGTTTGGATAGTTTCAGCAGGAAAAGATTTATCTAAATTGAAATTTGAAGTTGAACCTAAATAAAATTTAATAAATTAGATAGAAATTAGAAAAAAGGGAATAAAGAATGGAAAATAAATACAGTTTATCAGGATTTAATTTTGAAAACGAAGAACAATATAATAAATTTAAAACTATATTAATTAATAATAATTATTTGAATCCTAGACAAAAAGAAGAAGTTTATACCGGTTTATTAAAAAACTTAGATATATCTGTTTATACAAAACCCGAATTTACTTATGAACAAATGCACCAAATTCGTATGGGTTTAGAAAAAGGTCTTGATGTTAGCTGGTATGCAAAACCTGAATATAACCATGTTGAAATGTTTGAAACACGTTCTGATTTGGAGAATAATATTGATGTTTCATGGTATGCAAATTATCAATATAGTATTGGTCAAATTAATGTAATAAGAGAGGGTTTAAGAAAAAATTTAGATGTTTCTTATTATGCTAATCCCAAATTTAGTTATCACCAAATGGTACAAATAAAATCAGGGTTAGAATTAGGTTTAGATGTTTCCTTATATGCAAACCCTGAATTATTTTCTAACAAAATGGAACAAATCAAGTTAGGTTTAGAAAAAGGGATTGATGTTTCTATTTATAATAAAAAAGAATATAAATGGGAAGAAATGCAACAAATACGTTTGGGTATTGAAGAAAACCTAAATGTAAGTTGGTATGCTAAATCTGAATTTAGTTGGTCTCAAATGGAACAAATACGTAAAGGTTTAGAAAAGGAATTAGATGTATCATGGTACTCTAATCCTGGATATAATGAAAATCAGATGAAACAAATACGTAAAGGTCTAGAAAATGGTCTGGATGTAAGCTATTATGCTAACCCTAAAATTAAAACTTATATTATGTCAGATATTAAAGTTGCTTTAACTAATGAAAATATGAAAGAAGGCAATAATCTATTAAATTCAGTTTTTTCTTAGGAGGTGAAGAGTTTTGGATAATAAATTAAATATATTTATCAAATCTAAAATTAAATTATTAAATTCAATTAAAAAAGGTTATTATTCAAAAATTGGAAAAGGAACAAGAGATTTTAAAATTATTCAATCAAAAAATAATAACCTTGAATTTGGCAACCAATTAGATATTCTTTCAAAAATAAAACCTTATGGAAATGGAATTACTTTTACAATCATAAAAATTACCCCAAAAAATATTATAACTTTAATGCCAGTTCATTATTTCGATATCTTAACTAGAGATTTTTTAGGTAAAGAATATGAAATTATGGCATTTGATAGAAAAGAATTTGAAAAACAATTAAATAAATTACAATAAAGGAATTATCATTGGAAGATTTTAAATTTAAAACAAAAAAACAAGAAAAATTATTTAATGAAATTATATCTAAAAATAATTTCTCTTTCATGCAACAAAAACAAATTTATCTAGGTATTTTATCTAAAGTTGATGTAACTATTTATGCTAGACTTGAATATAACTTTTTACAAATGTACGAAATTAGAAATGGGTTAGAAGAAAAATTAAATGTCAGTCATTATTTAAATCCTGAATTTAATGCTGACCAAATGGAACAAATTAGAGATGGGTTAAAACATAATATTGATGTAACAATTTATTCTTACCCTGTATTTGATTGGGTAAGAATGAAAATTATTAAAGATGGATTAAAAATTAGTAATAAAGCTATTATTTATGCTAAACCTGAATATGATTTTAAACAAATGCTTCAATTGAAATCAGGACTTGAATCCAATGTTAATATTTCTTTATATGCTAAACCTGAATTAGACGATAAAGAAATGGAAAGTATCAGATTAGAATTAGAAAGTAAAAAATAAAGAAAAGAAAATAAATTCTTTTCTTTTTTTATTGACAAATTTAATTAATTGTTGTATAATATAAATATAAAAATAAAACGAGGTAATAAAATGAATAACTTAGTTAAACTGGTAGAAACATATAACGATGGAGTTGTTGTAACTTTTCTATTTTATAATACTTATACTAAAAAAGGTTTTTATTATGAATTTAACTCTAAATTATCCAATATGAACAATAAATGGATTAATATTTTTAATGAATTAAATTCTATTGATTCTAGTATTCCTAAAGGTATTATTTGTTTGGATAATACTTTTAAAACTGAAGAAGATTTAATTTCTTATTTTGAAGAATTTATTCATTAAAAATTTAAAAATAAAAAGAAGGTAATAATTATGGCAGGATTAAAATGGATTGGAGCTTGGTCTGAACAACATTTAAAAGATGAAATTGAAAATCTCTTACCTGATAATGATGTAATCTTTATTGAATTTGAATATTACACTGTTTTAACTAGAATACTTGAAATTTTAAAAAATCTAAATTATACTACGGATTTGTTTGAAGCTGAATGGGATAAATGGAATTATTCAGACCCAAATAATTTAATTCAACTAAAAAATGAAATGTCCAAATATCCTAATGAAAAATATTATTTGGAAATTCAAACAAAAAATAAATATTATACAGTTTGTAATTACATTCATAGATACCGTATTATTGAAGAAAATGAAAAAACAAACTCTAATAGAATTATTTCAGTAACAACTATTAAGTAATAGAAAGGATTAAAACTTATGAATATTATTTATTACTTATATGTTTCTTATAAAGGAACAGTTATTTATATTAACAGCTTAACATTATCAACTGCTGATAAATTGCTTGAAAAATTAAAATCAATTGATACTAATTTTGAATTTGAATTAACATCTAAAAACGATAAGAATTTTGATGTTGAAGTTCTTTCAATTGAAGGCTTTATATCTAAATTTAAAAAGTTAAAATCTCATTCAGTTGGAAATTATATTTTTGATTCAATTGAGGATAAAAATAAATATCTAACTTTTATTGATAAACCTTTTGATTCATTGCAACTGTATCAAATTTACCTTGGAATTAAATCAAAAGTTAATGTAGATATTTATGCTAAACCTGAATACGATAAACATCAAATGGGATTAATTCGTGAAGCTTTGGAAAAGGGTGAAGATGTAACTGATTTGTTAGACCCAAATAAAAATTGGGTTGAAATGTTTGCAGACCAATTCTTTAAAAATCTTAAATAAAGAAAAGAATCAATTATGGAAAAATATATATTTTTGGATGTAGATGGAGTTTTAAATGGGCAACATTCATTTAATGAAACTTCTTTATATCCTTTTTACTTAAATAATTTAAAAAAGTTAATTAATAAAACAAATGCTAAAATTATTCTATCTTCATCCTGGAGAAATTTTTTACATAAAGAAAACAATAAATATATATCTAACAAAAAAGGTGGATATGGAGAGAAATTAATCAAAGCTTTTGAAAATTTAAATCTAGAAATTCACGATACAACTAAATTAGGTTATTCAACAAAAGAACGTGGATTTCAAATTAAAGAATGGTTAGATAATTATGCTGATAAAGAATATAAATATATTATTCTTGATGACGATGAAGATATGCTTACTGAACAATTTGAATATTTTATTAAAACAAAATTTAATGGTAAATCTATTGAAGATGAAGGATTAAATGAAAATATTCTTAATAAAGCAATTTTATTATTAGAGGGTTAAAAATGAAAAATGTAGATGAACTAGAACAATATCTATCAAATTTTAATAATATTACTATTGTTACAGGTGCTGGAATTTCAACTTTGAGCGGAATACCTGATTATTCAACAATGGATGGTACAATAGTAGATGGAATTTATTATAGCCCAAGGCAAATTTTTTCTTTAAATTTCATTGATAGATATCCTGAAGATTACTGGGAATGGCATAAAGAACATTTTTCAAAAGTTTATAGTCCTAACAAAGTACATAATTGGATATCTAAATTAATTAAAAATAACACAAATAAAAATATTAATGTAATTACTCAAAATATAGATGGTTTACAATATAAATCTTTCAATAAATATGAAATAGATAAAGAAATAATTGAATTTCATGGTAATTTAAATTCTTTTGAATGTTTGAATTGTAATGAAAATTTTACTAAAGAATCTAATTTATGTCCATATTGCAATTCAAAAAAAGTAAAGCCTAATATTGTTTTTTATGGACAAAATATAAATAAAGATAATTATATTAATACTGAAAAATTATTAAGGTCTTCAGATGTGATTTTAGTTTTAGGAACATCTTTAGAAGTTCAACCACTATCTGGTTTGGTTTTATTTAATGGAGATGAAAATGTTATTTGGATTGATAAAAAGAAAAATGAAGTTGCAGAAGAAAATGGATATGTAACATTTATAGAAATAGATTTTAATGAATTTTTTAAAGAATAAGTTAATATCTTATTCTTTTTTTATTTATTATAATTCTTGATATTTTTAAAAAAATATATTTATATATGAGGTATATTCAAAATGGTAAAATTACACGTTGGATATGATGGTACGCCAAGAAATTGTATTGCACAAGAAGGTAATTGTCCTCTTGCACCAAACATGGGACATTTCACTAAACCTGAACAAGCTCAAGCATTTGCTGATAAATTAAATGAATTACGAGCAGAAGGTTATAGTTATCATGGTATGGTTGCAGAAGATGTCAATAAACTTAGTAATGCAGAATTGGTTTACATTCAAAAAGACATTTTAAATAAAGCAGAAGAAAATGACAATTATTCTGATTATAAAGGTCAAATTAAATGGCAAAAAGAAGTTAGATCTAAAGCACAAAGAGACATGAAAGCTATTATTGACCAAGACAATGAGGTTTTAGGTAATTTAGCTGGACATATTGATAATGTTGCTGCATTAAGATCTAAATGGAGAACATCTGAGCCAGAAAATAGGAAAGAAGCATATAGTCAATATAGAGCAGCATTAGCAGTTATGAACCATGAATATAAAAAAGCTGCAGCAATTACTGTTCAGAATCAAGCTGATTTTGGTAAATTAGTAGACAAGAAGGATATTGCAACTGCTAAATTTATGCCTATGATGGAGAGAAGAGCTCAACATGCTGCTATTAAACAATTAAAAGCTAATATTGACGCAGAAATTACTGGAAGAGATGGAGGTGCTGAATCATCTGGTAAGGATATTCAAGCTGACAAAGTTAAAGAAAAATCAGATGTTAGAGAAGTTAATCTCGCAGGTTACACTAAAGAGTCTCTTAATGAGGAAGTTTCATCTCATTTAGAAACAGATTTTAGTAATTATAATGAAAGTGAATATAGAGGATCTTCAGGAAGCTTTACAGAGGATTCAATAGATGAGATTAATGATTACGGAGATGGAAATACTGATTTTACAAAACAATTAAAATCAGAATTTCAAAAAAATCCAAATTCCGTAATTCAGCCAGAATCAACTTTAAAAGAAGCAATTAGATATAATGCCTATGAACATGGTTATGGTAAAGAATATTATAATGAAATTTTAAAAGATAACAATGATAAAGAAGAGAAAAAAATAATTAAATCTCTTAAAAAAGAATTAGATCCCTCATTTAAAATTAAAGGGCAAAATTTTTATCAACTTGATGGTGGAGATTTAAAATCTAAAATAAATAATGTTCTTATTGACCATTTTAGACCTGCTGAATAAAAATGAAAGAATAATCTTAATTGATTATTCTTTTTTTGCTTATTATTGATTTTTATATTATAATTGAAATATAATTGAATAAGATAAGGATATAAAAATGAAATTAGTAGAATTAGCACAAAAATGGAAAGATAATAAAATTACAGAAAAAGAATTAGAAGTAATTGTTCCAACGATTGAACTCTTTCAAATGCCTGATTTAGAGGATGAACTAGACGATAAATTGATGATTTCAAATAATGGAGATTCTTGGGACGAAGTTTTAGAGATTACTTTTGATTGGGATGAAGATTTATATTTCCAATTTCAAAAAATATTTATGAAATATAGAAAGTAAAATTTATATATGCCTTAGACATCATAGATTGGCCCGGATTCGTTTGTTTTTATTTCTTAATAATATCTATCATTTTGTCTGTAGATTGCACGTAGACGTAAAAATCTGTATTTATGATGAATTATACAGAAAATACAAAATTGATTATTTTTACATTCAATAGATAGTACGTATTATGGTTCAAAAACGTATCTACGAAAAACAGATTTAATAAAAAATAAAAAGAAAGAAATTTAATTCTTTCTTTTTTTATTTCTTTCTTGATTTAAATAAAATAACCTTTTTTATTTTATTTACTTTCTTTAAAACTTTTCTTCTTCTTTCCATTTTGGTCCAATAAAATTCAGGGTTAGCATAAAATTTAATATTTAATTTATCTTTTAATCCATGTCTCATTTCTCTCATTTGTTCCCAACTATATTCAGGTTTAGCATACCAACTTACGTCTAAATTACTTTTCAGCCCCGAATAAATTTGTACCATCTGAGGATATTTGAATTTATTATCAGAATAGAAATTAACATCTAATTTATCTCTTAATCCTTTACGAATAATCTTCATTTGTCTATCGTTAAATTTAGATTTAGCATAAATGGAAACATCAACTTTATCTTCTAAACCTTTTCTTATTTGTTCCATTTGTTTTGAACCAAATTTTATATTAGCATAAATGGAAACATCTAATCCTTTTTCTAGGCCTATTCTGATTTGTTCTATTTGTTTAATAGAGAAATTGGAATTTATATATGGTACAATATTTACTTTACTTTTTAATCCTAATCTAATTTGGTACATTTGTTCTGAGGTAAATTTAGGATTTAAATAAGGTTTTACATCTAAACCTTGAGTTAAACCTTCTAATATTTCGTACATTTGTAAAAAGTTATATTCTGGTTTAGCATAAATAGTTACATTTACATTATTTTTTAAACCTTCTAAAATAAACCTCATTTGTTGCCAATTGTATTTAGGATTTGCGTAATAATTAATATCTACGTTACTTATAATGCCGTTATAAATTTGTTCTTTTTGTTCATCTTCAAAATTATATTTATTAATTATTTTTTCAAATTTTAATGCTTTTTCTTTTTCATCAAAATTAAAATTTTCTACCTTGTAATATGTTATTATTATTTTTTCCATTTATTTGTTTACCTACAATTCAACTTTTTATTTCTATTATATAATATTTTAAATGAAGGGTCAACATTTTTTTTGATATATAATTCAACCTTTATTAAATTAAAGGAAATAATATAAAAGGAAAGGAATATTTTAATAATAAAAAATTAACAACTAGAAAGTTTTCTTAAAGGAAAATAGAATAACAGATGCAAGAATATTAAACGAGTAGAGAATCTTAATATCACGCACAATATAATAAATAGTTCTAGTTTTAAAGATCTATTTTAAAATATTCCTTGGTATTTTAAAATGGAAAATATTAATTTGCAATGTCCTGATTGGATAACTAAATTCTTAAAATTGAAATCTCAACAAATGGGATTAGTTTCTAAAGATGAACTTAAAGAAGAATTAGAGTTTGAAATTCTTAAATATGAAAATGGTTTACCTACAGAAATTGAAGTTTATTTACCTTCTGATTTTGATAGGTCTCTATTAGAAGGTTTTGTTGATTGTTTAAATAATTTATTCTATTCAGATAAATTTGAATGGACAGAAAGAAGAGACCTTTATTGGTTCAACAAAAGAAAATCAATTATTCTTAATTATGTTGAAAAGTTACCTGAAAAAATTAATTATTCTTTCGATTTATTAAAAGAAACAGATAAAAGTTTTTTCCCTTTAGGAATATCTCAAATTAAAGACAATAAAATTGTAGGCTTTAATTTGAAATCTAATATATTAATTACTGGAGAAAAAAATTCAGGTAAAACCAATTTATTAAAAACAATTATTAATTCATCTTTAGGAAGGTCAGAAGATTATTTATTATTTGTTATTAGTAGAAATCCAGCCATTAAAAAATATGAAAAATATGGAGTTCCTACTGCAACAACTTTTGAGGATGCTGCTTCACTATGTACCTATGTAGAAGCTACTATGATGGAGCGTATAGAAGAAATAGAAAAAAGAGGTATTAATAATTGGGATGAAATGCCTGACAATTTAAGAGGTCCCAATATTATTCTTTTAATCCAAGATAATTTAGATTTTTTAGAACCAATGAAATTATCCCATAATAGTGAACCTGAAGAAAAAGTAAATCTTAATTATCAAAATAAATTTTTATCTTCAATTAAATCTATAGCTACAAATTATAATGAATTTACTAATGTCCATCTTATAATTTCAACAATTAAACCTGAATTGGTCTCTTCAATAAAATATAATTTTCAAGATAAAATTATTATGGGACATCTTCCTCAATCAACATCTCAAATGGTAATTAATTCTTTTTATGCTTCAACATTAACAAATGAATTTAAAGGTAGAGGTATTATTAGAAATAATTCATTAATACCATTTAAATTTCAAGCTTTTTATAATGAACCTGATAATTTAGATAATTTTTTAAAAGAAAATAATTTACCTGAAAAAATTAATGGTCATTCGTTATTTTTAGTAAATGTTGAGGAAGATAACAGATGGAATGAAGATGAAAATTTTAAGAGTTTATCTGATGATGAATATAAAAAATTAATGGATATAATAAACAATTAAAATAGATATAAAGAGAAGACTTTATTGTTTTCTCTTTATTTTTGTCTGTAGATTCAACGTAGACGTAAGATTTCGTATTTATGATGAATTAT
>ERZ773006.394-NODE-394-length-21077-cov-5.28561_pt1 | contig 21077 bp, 25 predicted proteins | sample MGYA00580843_ERZ773006 | MGnify/ENA primary metagenome ERZ773006 (study PRJEB29015, sample SAMEA2738011) | human oral metagenome | biome: human oral; feature: human-associated habitat; material: dental | place: China | collected 2052 ...
TATTTTACGTGATAAAATAGTATTGTCAATAATCAGATATAGAGGTCTCAGAATTTGGCAGATGGTTACCTGAAATCAGGGTGTTGTAAAGGCATTGAGGGTTCGAGTCCCTCCCTCTATTTCGTTCATTGACGTCTCCTTTATATTTATTATATTTTTTCCGAGGCTTCGGCCTCGTTTTGGCGGTGACAGGCAAGTGGTTTCTCTCCTATGTTTTCTTCGGTTCGATTCCGGGCATCGCCGTTAACTTATTAGAAGGTCGGCAGAAGCGACTGGACCTTGCATGATTGCGTAGCTACTTATATCCTAGGTAAGTTATAAGCTAGAGGGTTTGATTCCCTCAGAGGTTGTAAAGACTACAAAAAATAAATCAGAAAATTTATTTCTAATTAACATGCAAGGTAGTAGTCGCCTTGCAGAAAGGTCACACATCGTGTGGCTTTTTTTGATTATTTGAAAAGGTGGTGATGGAAAATGAACGATAAACAGAAACACTTCGCTGATGAGTACATCATCAGTAGAAACGCAACACAAGCTGCAATAAAAGCAGGGTATTCTGGTAAAACAGCGAGGTCTATAGGACAAAGATTGTTGACAAAAGTTGACATTTCTGAATACATTAAAAAACGTACAGAAGAACTTTTTGACGAACGTTCGATGTCAATCGCAGAAGCCTTGGCAATCTCTGCTAGTATTGCTAGAGGGGAAACTCAACAAGGATATTCTAAAAAAACTGTAAAGACTGCTGAAGGTGTTGAAGTATCTGAAACGACTTATGAATTTACTCCGACGATTGAAGAAAGGCAACGCTCTCTGGACCACATATTCAAAGTGAATGGAGCATTTTTAGAGAGAAAAGAAATCGAGATGTCTTCGGCTGTTCAATTCGTTGATGATATAGGAACTGGCGATGAAGCGTAGAATGAGTGAGTTTATCCCAAAGGCTTTTTATCCTATGTGGCGTGCAGCATTTGACCCTAAAATCTTACATGTAGTTGAAAAAGGCGGGCGTGGTTCTGGTAAGTCAAGCGACATCGGACACGTTATTGTTCAACTGATTATGCGCTATCCAGTCAATGCCGTGTGCATTCGTAAGACAGATAATACCCTAGAACAATCAGTCTACGAGCAATTGAAATGGGCGATTAGCGAGCAAGGAGTTAGTCATTTATTTAAGTTTAATAAATCCCCTTTGAAGATAACCTATATCCCAAGAGGGAATTATATTATCTTCCGTGGTGCGCAAGATCCAGAACGTATCAAATCCTTGAAAGACAGTCGTTTCCCATTCGCAATCGGCTGGATTGAAGAGCTTGCTGAGTTTAAAACTGAAGATGAAGTAAAGACAATCACCAACTCACTCCTACGTGGGGAACTGGCTGATGGTCTTTTTTATAAGTTCTTTTACTCTTACAACCCACCAAAAAGAAAACAATCTTGGGTGAATAAGAAATATGAAAGCGTCATACAGCCTCCTAATACCCACGTACACCATTCGACATACAAAGATAACCCTTTTATCGCTAAAGAGTTTATAGAAGAAGCAGAGGCTACGAGAGAGCGTTCTGAGAAGCGTTACCGTTGGGAGTATCTGGGTGAGGCTATCGGTTCGGGTGTAGCACCGTTTGAAAATCTGGTATTCCGCAAGATTACAGACGAGGAGATAGCAAGGTTCGATAACATTCGGCAAGGTAACGACTTTGGTTACGCTAATGACCCTCTGGCCTTTGTAAGATGGCATTACGACAAGAAGAAACGTGTTATCTATGCTATTGATGAGATTTATGGCGTGAAGATTAGCAACCGTGAGTTAGCTGAAAGAATCCGTGAGAAAGGCTATCAATCTCAGATGATAACCTGTGATAGCGCAGAACCTAAGTCAATTGATGAATTAAAACTACAGCTGAATATTCCACTAGTTCAAGGTGCTAAGAAAGGTCCTGATAGTCGTGAGTATGGAGAGCGCTGGCTGGATGATTTAGATGCAATTGTGATAGATCCAGAACGCACACCGAATATCGCAAGAGAGTTCGAAAGTGCGGACTATGCAGTTGACCGTGACGGAAATCCCAAACCTAAGCTAGAAGAAGTAAACGACCACACAATCGACGCTACAAGATATGCGTTTGAAGACGATATGAGACAGCCAGGAATATCATTCTGGTAGGAGAAGGAGAAATGTTGAGTAATTGGTTTAAATGGTTAATTAGGCGGTTGTTGATTAAGAATACAACCCAAAATGAAATACTAGAGATTGAGATAAGAGAACACCAGGATTCTGAGAAAGTAAGCACGATGAAACAGGCTTACGAATATTACCGAAACCAAACGGATATTCGAAAGAAAAAAGTGGACGTGGACTGGCGGACGAACTCAAGAATTGAATTAGGTTTGTTTAAGAAGTTGGTAGACCAGAAGGTTGGTTACTTGTTTTCTAAACAACCGACAATCTCGCTTGAGGGAGAAGAGTCACAAGACTTTTTAGATAGCGTGTTTGACGAGGATCTGTTATCCACAATTAAGTCACTCGGTAAGGAAGCAGTGATGAAAGGGATAGCTTATGGTTTGCCTTATTACGACGAGAACGGCCGTCTACGCTTGTTTAAAATCCCAAGTGAACAGATTATTCCTTTTTGGAAAGATGAGCGTCATTTGGAATTATCAGCCTTTGTGCGTGTCTACAAACAAGCCGTCTACGAAAGCGGAGTGAAGAAGACTAAAACCTTTGTAGAATACTACGACGAACAAGGAATTACAGACTATATCTGGACAGGTTCACACCTGGAACTCAACCCACTATCCAAGGAGACTAAGGGAAATTTTTATTACGTCAATGCAGACGGCACACGGATCTCTTATACTTGGGAGAAAGTCCCTCTGATTCCATTCCGTTACAACGAGTATGAGGATGGTCTTTTAGTCCAAACCAAGTCTTTGATTGATAATATTCAACTTCAAATGTCTACTAATGCTGATATGCTGGCAGATATGCCGAAGTTGATTTATGTTTTGAAAAACTATCAGGGCGCAGACTTGGGCGAGTTCATGAATAATCTGAATAAGTTCCGCTCTATCAAGGTTTCTAGCGATGGGGGTGTAGATACCCTGCAAGCAGACAATGATACTAGCGGAGTTGAAGCAGATATCGAACGCTCTCGTAAGTTCTTGTATGAGGCTGCACGAGCCATTGATACCCAAGATGATAATTTAGGTAACGCCAGTGGTCATGCTCTCAAATGGCGCTATACAGACCTTGATTTGGACTGTAATGAGCTAGAAAATGAGTTCCAAAAAGGTATCAAGCAATTCCTTTGGTTTGTAGAACAGTATGCAGCTAACAAAGGAGTAGCATTTGACGCATCTAAATTTACGTATGTCTTTAACCGTGATATCATTTCAAACGAGTCTGAAGCTATTAAAGATTGTGTGAACTCAATCGGTATCTTAGACGACCTAAGTATTCGTGAACAACATCCATGGTATCAACCAGAGGTTGAGGAACGATTGAAAGAACAACAGGACCAAAGACAAGATCCATACTCTCAGACAAATTTCAAAAAGGTAGATGAAGATCATGACGACCGAGAACAAGAAAAAGATAGATGAGTATTGGACTGAGCGTGCTTTACAACAGGAACAAAACGCTCAGATAGTTGCTGATAGGTACATGGCCCAGATTGGCCAATCCTTAGCAGATTATAAACACCAGCTGGTTTCTGAGATTGAGAAGTTCTATGCCAGATATGCAGTTGATAATAAAATGACTCACGCAGAGGCCAAGCAATATCTGACAGATAAAGAGCGTAGAGAGTTTAAGCATGTAACCCTTGAAAGATTCCGTGAGATGGCTTTAAATCCTGACACACCGACACCTTTGTTGGACGCCTTGGGCTATCGCCATCGTATTAGTCGCAAGGAGGCTTTGCTTGCCGAAATTGAGCGTCTAACAGCTGAACTATACGGAAAGCCAGACGGCATACATGACAAGGTCACAGAAGCTCTGAGCGACGTCTACATCAAAGGTAAAATCCATCAAGCTAAGAACTTGGCTCATTTCGGAATCATAGAGAAACCAATATTGGGTGTCGATGCAGTTAAGCATAAGATGGCTAGTAACTGGAGTGGTAAGACCTTTTCTGAAAATGTTTGGGTTCATAAAGAAGTTGCTTATAAGGCAATCAGTGATGTCCTGAATAAAGGCCTAACAGGCGGCTGGTCTATTGATAGAATGGCAAGAGTTCTTTCTGAGCGTACAGGAGTCGCCTATCATCGAGCAGACACGCTTGTCAGGACTGAGACGACCTTTTATAATAATCTTGCGACGCTGGATACTATCAAGGAATTAGGTGGTGACCACTACGAAATTGTAGCAGTCTTAGACAGTCGTACAAGTGAGATTTGTCAGTCAGAAAATCATAAGGTTTATTCTGTTAAAGAATACGAACCAGGACGAACCGCACCGCCTTTTCATGTTCGTTGCCGTTCTACTATCAGGCCTGCAGTTAAGTCTGATAAGAAAGGCAAGACTGATAAGGCTGATAGGACAGAAGAAGCAGAACAGATTAGTCCGTATCTCGATATATTACTAAATAACGCCCCTGTAAAAATGGCAAAAGAGAAACGTTCTCTGGATGAAATCTTTGCAGGATGGGAGCGTGAAGGGGAAGCGATTAAAGAAAAACTGTTTGCGAAAGATGGGGAAAAGGAGAGTGTCGAGAAATCGAAGGGAAATATAAAAAAATTTGACTTTTTCCCATTAACGGAGGATAATATAGGTGACAAAGAAAGAATATTAAACATATCTAAAAGATTGAAGGCAGTTTCGGAAGAGTACGAAAAAGAAACTGGTAAAAATATTTTAGAATTATTCGCAAATAAAAAATTGACAGATCGTTCCAAACCGTATGATGATGAGAAGTCTAAATTTATAAGATTTTTATATAAACGAGTTGGCTATGATAGGAAACCGAATATTCTTAATGACAACGATATTGTTGGATTAGAGACCATATACCGTGGTGTAAGTGATAGCAAATCTGGAGAAATAAATTCAAAAACCTTAAAGGATAATTTCAGAAACGGAAAACTAGACTTAAGCGGTAGAGTAAAATCTGCCCATGGGCGCGGTTTGTATTTTGGAAGTCGTTTTGTTGCTGAGAGATATGCTAATAAAGGATCGAATCCACTACTGATCAAAGCTTTTTATGATCATTCAGATTTTAAATTTTTAACTGACGAACTTTATAAAAAAGAAAAGCATACTTGGTTGAAAAATTTAGACGATGATAATGAATTATATGAATATTACTATTTTTTGATGAGTCAAGTAGGAATAAATGACTCTAATGCAGATGTTTTTGCTGTCCTGCATGGTTACGATGGTTATAAAGCAATGCATAATGATGGGCTGTATACAGTTGTTTATAACCGCAGTAGGTTAGGGGTGCTTAAAGATGATTAAAATTTCAATTAGTTTGTTGCTGGATGCGATTGAAGATAACATCAACGACGAAGAACTTCAATCTATCGATTTCGAGACTCATATTAGAAAAATTACAAAAGAATTCCAGGGAGAAAATGGTGAATTCTTAGTAAAAGAAGAAGCGTTTGAAGCACTCCCTTTGGACAGATATAAAAAGGATAAAATCATTGAGCAAATAAAACAGAATAGTCAAAATGTTTTCGAAGATGATTTTGATACCTTGCTGCAATTATATTACTAAGCACATAGAGAAATCTAAGTGTTTTTTTATGCTTAGAAAGGAGCAAAGATATGGAAGATTGGAAAGAGCGCTTTAAAAAAGAATACTACGAATTGAAAGAACGATTTCAGAAGTTAGACATGATGATTGGAAAATACGAAAAAGGTCAGCTAGAGTTTGAACCTAGATGTCCTATCGATTTGTTAAAGAGGCAACGTTCGGTTATGTGGGAATATCTTTCAACTCTAGAACAGCGTGCAAAAATTGAAGAAATTAAACTATAAAAATCAACCGCATCGAAATCGAGGCGGTTTTCTTATGCTCTAACCGTATGGAATCCCGTACGGTTTTCTTTCGCCCTGGGCATGGCGTTAAAAGGCTTTTCTACTTTACCAAAATGTCGTGGTCGTTGCCACGTTAAACAAACGTACAGGAGGAAAAGAAATGAATCGTAAATTTTTGGAACAGTTGGGATTGACTGAAGAACAAGTTGAAGCAGTTATGTCTGAACACGGGAAATCAACACAGGATCTACAAGCGAAGGTATCTGCTGCAGAGGATAATGCCAAGGGCTTGCAGGACCAGTTGAAAGAGCGTGATAAGGACATGAAACAGCTCAAACAAGACGCTGAGGGGAATGCTGACTTACAACAAAAATACTCAGACTTGGACAGCAAGTACAAGACACAACAGAAGGAACATGAACAACAACTCAAGACAATGCAACTAGATCATGCTATTGAAATGCACTTGAGCGGTAAGGTTCATGACGCTGGAATCGTGTCTAGTCTACTAGACAAGTCTAAATTAGGATTAGGTGACAACGGAGTAGTGACTGGATTAGATGAACAGTTGACGGCTTTGAAGGAATCTAAAGGCTTTTTATTTGCTCCAGAAAAGGCTGCAGAACCACATATCGCTGGTGCTAAGCCACAAGGGGCAACACAAGAAGAAACAGTTGCTAACGACCTGACAACGCAGATGATTAATGCGTTTACGTCAGATCTATAATCAAAAAATAGAAAAGAGGAACAGAAATGCCAGCAACATTGAACTATGCTCAGGCTTACCAACAAGGTTTGCAAACCCGCTATAGTGAAAACGGACTGTTATTCACTCAAAAACTTTGGAACTCTCCATCCAACACACTTTTGAAGTTCACAGGCGCTAAAGAAGTAAAAGTACCACGTCTTTTGATTAAAGAAGGACGTAAAGACCGTACACGTCGCACGATTACGAATATTGACGCTAACTATGAAAACCAATGGGAAACATACACATTGACTAACGAGCGTTATTGGTCAACACTAGTAGACCCATCAGATGTTGATGAAACTAACTATGTTACTTCCATTGCTAACATTACTAAAACATTCAACGATACTGAAAAAGTTCCAGAAATGGATAAATTCATGGTATCTAAATTGTTCTCTCGTAAGAAAGAACTTGATACAGAAAGTAAACAAATTAAGTCATTGAATTTGACTGAGGAAAACTTCCTTGCAACATTCGATGAGTTGATGGAACAAATGGATGAAGCTGGGGTGCCAGCAGAAGGTCGTGTTATTTTCTGTACGCCAGCAGTTAAACGCATGATCAAGAACATCAAGCAATTTGGTCGTACAGTCAATATCCACGGTCAAGGTACAGTTATTGACCGTTCTATTGGTCGTTTGGACGATGTGACGATTGAACCATCTATTCCATCTGATCGCATGAAGACCGTGTACAACTTTACAAATGGCGCTAAGGTTGACCCAACTGCTAAACAAATCCATTTCTTCTTGATTCACATTCCATGTATGGCAGCACCACAAAAATATGAATTTGTAGGACTTGACGCACCAAGTGCTTCTTCAAGCGGTAACTACTTGTACTACGAACAATCTTACGATGATGTATTGCTATTCAAAACCAAGCATGAAGGCCTAGCATTTGTCGTCGCACCTTAAAAGGAGGATAGAAAATGTTAACAGTAAAAAAGGACAACCGTGTCCTCAACATTGACGAGTTGGAAAAAGTAACCTTCCTTGAAGATGGTTACGATGTGGTTGAAATCAAAGATGGTGAGTATGTAGTGGTAGATCCAGCTACAGGCGGACGTACTTATACTATTCAAGAGTACAGAGCAGTAGTTGCTGAACGTGATCAAGCTCTAGTTGAACGTGATAAGGCTCTAGCAGAGCTTGACAAATTAGCTAAGAAATCCGCTAAGGACGATAAGTAGAAAGAGAGGTTCTGCTGATGGAGAAGATGACATTTGAAGAAATCCAAAAGCATAACGAAGATGCTAGACAAGCCTTGATTGACTTGTATGAACAACGTTATTCATGCTATCCAGAAGAGTTAGTGGTCGATGAAGTCATGCAGAACATTCTTAACTACTGTAATCGTGAGGATTTTCCTTTAGAATTGCGATTTGTGGCCATTCAGATGGTTTATGTTGTTTGTAATCCTGACCAAGCTGTCCAAGGCAAGAATATTTCCGTTGGAGATACTCGTGTCGAATTGGCTAAGTCAGACCTTGCTAGACGTGCTGAAAGTGTCTTGCTGGACTTTACCAGTCAGCTGCAGCGGTTCAGAAAGTTGAGGTGGTAGGATGAATATCAATGATGTCCTATCTCGGGCAACACCAAGTATTGAATGGACCTATGATAAAAAGATGGATGTGTTTGCTGCTGTCGAGAGTATGAAGCCCAATGGAGCTGATTTTGTAGAGTTCAAAGAAATCTACAAGAAGGTTCCCTGTCGTATCTCTGTTCGTAACTTAGTGAATACAGAGCAGAACGAAGCGCACCAACTCAAGACAGAACACAAGATTTTTTGTTCGCCTAAATTTGCTATCGAAGCTGGGAGTAAATTGGTTGTGGATGGTGTTCAATACCTGACCAGTGAAGACCCAATGGTCTATGTCACGCATCAAGAAATTGTGGTAAGACGACATGAGTGGTTATGATGATAGTGATGTTCAAGAGTTCTTGAAACGACTTGAACGGGCTCAGGCAATCATTGATTCTGAGTTTATGCAGGCTGCTAAAGATATCGGTCTAGCCTTTTTGAAAGAGGTTAAGGGACGAACACCAAAAGGCTTAACAGGTAAACTCAATCAATCCTGGAAGATGGAAGTAAGCAAAAATGGGAATGTGTACGAGGTTATCGCATTTAACCCTATGGAGTATGCTTCTTTCGTCGAAAGTGGACACCGTCAACAAGTAGGGCGTTATGTCCCTGCAATTGGTAAGCGTTTGGTCAATCCTTGGGTAGAAGGGCGCTTCATGATGAGGCTGACAGAAGAACAGATTAAACAGAAAATCCCACAAATCACGCAACAAATCGAAGAGAGGCTAAAGGAGGAACTAAGTGGATTATAGTATTAGACCACTCGTCATCAAGCAACTCAAAGATGTGTTTGGGTGCAAGGTGTATGATGAACAAATCCAGCAAGGATTGAAAACACCTTGTTTTATTGTAGATGTGAAACCTGTGACTCGGAAGCGGTTGGCAAACCAAAACGATAAGCAGGTTTTTATTGTCTTGCTGCATTACTACACCGAAAAAACAACAGACTTATATCAAAAGTTTGAAGAGATTGAAATGGTGTTTAATTCGCCTTCTTTTCGTTATTTGGGGGATAAGTACCCTATCAATGATTTGAAGGTGGAATACAATGCTAATGACTTGATATGCACATTTACAATCACTCGATACGTACGATGGGTTGAAGAAGAACCGACAATGCAAATATTAGAAAGGATAGGTGAAACTTCTCATGGAAATGAATGAAGAAGTAGGTTATGTAACCGAACCAGTGGTACCAACCACTGAAGATAAATTTGGCAAAGAGGCATTACTCAAGTATTTTGAAGATGATGCAACTTTGTTAAATATTTTGCTGGAAGATGACCAGTCATACTCACTAGCAGAAGTAAGACGCATTTTAGAAGACTGGAGAAAGGGTGTAGCTAACTAATGGCACAATGGACAGTACAGAATAAACGAGTTCCAAAGGCCTACATCAATTTCGTATCAAGAGATGATGTGATTATTCCTTTGGAAGACAATACGATTGCAGCAGTTATGATTGCTGGGTCTTGGGGAGAACCTGGTGCTTTCACACTTGTTGACGGCACAAGCAACTTCCGCCGACTATTTGGTAAACCGATTGATGAACTCCTTCCGATTCGTGAAGCCTTGAAAGGAACTGGTAAGGTTCTTGTCTATAATGGTGTGAATAACACTGGGGTACAGGCAACGAAAACACAAAATGATATGGTAGTTACAGCTAAATACAAAGGATTGGCTGGTAACCATATTCATGTTATCTTCAAAAAACAAGTCGAGACTGGTTTTGAGGTAACAACTGTTTTCTTTGGAAAAGAAGTTGATAAACAAATCATCACAGCCTTGCCATTTAAGAATGACTATGTGAATGTAACGGGTACTCTAACAACAGAAGATAAAACAATCTTGCTTGAAGGTGGTACTGATGGTGCTACAACCAATTCAGAAGTTGAAGATTTCCTAAATAAACTCGATACTCAAGACTTCCGTGTCTTGGCTTTGGGTACAGATGAAAGTGCAACAAAAGCACTTGTTACGGCTCATATCAAGAAATGGCGTGATGCTGGTCGTTCAGTTATTGCAGTATTGAACGATTACACGGACGCTGATGATGAAGGTATTGTATCTGTTGGTAACGGGGTTACATTAAGCGATGGTACCAAACTAAGCGCTAAGGACTGTGTATACTTCGTAGCTGGTAAGTATGCAGGGGCTGGCTTGCAATCCAATACATTCAAGTCTTATCCAGGCGCTATCGACTGTGAGCGTAAGAACGAAGCAGAGGCTGAAAAACTCATCAATAAAGGTCAACTTATCTTTGCCTATCGAAATGAAAAAGTGATTATCCTGTCAGATGTGAACTCATTTACTAGTTATACAGCAGAACACAGCCGTATTTTTGGTAAGAATAAACTTGTCCGTACCATGGATAATATCAATACTAATGTCAAGTATGTCTTTGAGAACTACTTCATCGGTAAAGTACCAAACAACGTGAATGGTCGTGAGTTGTTTAAACAACGAATCATTACAATGGTTCTTGACCCACTTGCTCAGAAGCAAGCCTTGGAGTATAAAGCGAAAGATATCGAGATTTCACAAGGTATCACTAAAGAATCTGTCGTGGTTAACTTGCCAGTTGTCTTGACAGATGCTATGGAAATCTTGTACATGACGGTTATCTGTGATTAAGAAAGGAGAAACTAGCTAATGGCTATTATGAGTCAATTAGATGCTTTGTCTGCTAAAGAAGGAACGGTCTTCTTTACAATCAATGACAAGCAGTACGAACTAGCAGAGCTTATCTCTCTAGAAGCAAAAATTGAATACACAAAAGCTGACGTGACCCCTCTGAACTCTCGTATGAAGGGTGGTAAGATTGTCGGTGCAGAAGGTACAGGTTCATTGAAGATGTACTACCACCGCCCAGAACTAAAGGCGATGGCTTTAAACTATGTCAAGCAAGGTATTTTGCCTCGTATTGATATCAAGTGTACTAATGAAGACCGTTCATCTCGTGCAGGTCGTTACACAATTGTTTTGAAAGGTGTTCTGTTCAAAGAATCACTTATCTTTAAACTAGATGGATCAGCGGATGAAGTTATTGACGAAGAAACGGACTTCACATTCCAAGATTTTGATATCTTATCAGAATTCCAAGAAATTACATACTAACACAAGGAGGAAATAGTGGTGAGTGGATTACAAGCGTTTTTGAAACAAAACAAAAAAGGGGAAGAGACTAAGGATGTCTTGCTTCCTTCTTTTGAGGAACCAGTTAAAATTCGAGTGTTGAGCGCTCGTGAAGCGGACTTAGTCAATGACCGTTGCTTTGTCAATAAGCCCGGTCGTAACGGACGCCAAGAGCGTGTCTTTGACGGTGTTAAATATAACCGTGAAATCTGTATTGCGTCTATCGTGGTTCCTGACCTTAACGACAAAGAATTGCAAGATTCTTATGGAGCAATGGGAGCTTCTGAGTTATTCGGTACCATGTTCAATTGGGGCGAAAGCGCCTTGATTTTGGAAGCTGTGACCGAACTCAGCGGTATTAACCAAACATTCCAAGACAAGGTTGACGAGGCAAAAAACTAATAAAAGAGGACGCGGAGGCACAACTTGCCTACTTCGCCCTCGTAAACTATTACATTCGCCCTAGTGAATTTGTGAATATGGATGTAGAAGAAAAAGCCTTTTTCGCTGCAGTCATGCACGAAGAGGCAAAACAACGTAAAAGAATGAAGAAGTGAGGTGATTCTATTGGCAAATATACAAACAACCATGTCTTTGACCGATAGAGTCACAGGCACTTTAAATAGAATCTATGCGACTATGGAGCGTGTCAAAAATGCAGGTTCTGGCATAGATAAAGCCATGAAGGCGCAAGAGTCAGCTATGAAAAAAGCTGGCGATTCTGGCCAATATTTTGTCAATAAAGCTGGGCGAGTCATTGATATCAACGGTAGATTTATAAGCAGTGCAACTCTAGCAGCTGCAGGACTAAAAAAAGAAGAACTGGCTCTAAGAGATTTAGGGAATGCCTCTAATAATGCTTCTAACAAACTAAGTAGGTTAGTATCTTTAAAAGGTTTGTTGAAGACCGCTTTAGCTGGTATTGCAGTCGGTAAAATTACCAAACAAGCTATAGGTATGTCAGACGAGTATGCTAATATGCATGCTCGTTTAGATATGATTCGAGACAGTACGCAGACGACAGAGGAACTACAAAAGTCTATCTATACATCTGCACAACGTACAGGCTCAGCCTATACAACCATGGCGAACGGTGTTGCTAAGATGCGGATGCAGGCTGGCGATGTTTTCCAAAACAACGGCGAAACAATTGCCTTTTTGGAAACTATGAACAAATCCTTTGTAGTCGGTGGTGCAAGCATTGAAGAACAAAAAAGCGCCATGCTTCAGCTTACTCAGGCTATGGCTAGTGGTAAGTTGCAAGGTGATGAGTTACGTTCTCTTGCTGAAACTTCACCAGCATTAATCCAAGCTATTGCCAATAAGCTAGGGGTTAGCCGTGGCGAGGTTAAGAAACTTGGAGCAGACGGGAAGATTACGGCTGACATTGTCAAAACTGCCATGCTGGATGCAAGCGAAGCGATCGATCAACAATTTCGCAACATGCCAATGACATGGGGCAGAGCATGGCAGAACTTCCTGAACTTTGTGACCAAGGCACTTGAGCCGATATCGATTAAGATTAATCAGATAGTGAACTCGTCCGCATTTCAACAATTTGCCCAGATTGTAGCCACGGTGCTTCAATATGTTGTTCAAGCGGTTATCTTTGCTATGGATATGATTGGGGCTGTTTTGAGTATGTTGGCGCCGATTGCTCAATTTGTCATCGATAACTGGTCTGTGATTCAACCGATTATTATCGCTGTGGCATTCGCTATAGGGACTTATGTAGTTGCGATGAACGCAGCGGAAATCGCCACTAAACTATTTAGTATCGCTACAAATGTTGCAAAAGCCGCAATGGCTGGTTTGAATGCAGTGATGGCAATGAACCCAATCATGTTGATTGTTATGGCAGTCATTATTCTGATTGGTCTATTCTATGCCTTGGTTGCATGGTTTAATAATCTTACTGGTGCAGCTTTATCCGCTACAGGAATCATTATAGGAGCGATGTTTGCCCTTGGAATGGTAATTTGGGATATACTTATTGGCCTCGTCAATGTAGCTATCTGGGTGATTAATATGATGCTACAAGGCATCTTTTGGTATGTTAATACCGCAATAGCATTCTGGATGTTCCTCTATCGGGCTATCTTAACTATTTTAATAGGTATTTTAGACTTTATCGACTGGTTTGTTACTGGTGCTGTTAACTTATGGAACGAGATGTCTTTCCAAGTTCAAAGCGCTTGGTATGATATAGCCCAAGGTGGTAGAGCGATGGCAGTCGCTATCGCTGGATTTGTAGATAGCATGGTCAATAGTGTTATCGGTGCAGTCGAGGGCATGATTAACTCTGTTCTTGGTGGCTTTAATAAAATGATTGGCTTCTTAAATGGGTTCGGTCTAAATCTAAGCGCTGTTGGAACGGTTTCTCTTGGTCGGACGAACTTTGCCGGTGATATCGCGAACGCCATTGACAGCATGGAAAAACCAGTCAAGAAAACCTTTGAAGGTCTGCACTTGGCAGATGGTCTGAAACAACATAAGGCCAGCTTAAGTACTCCGCACCTTGACGCTCCGCAAATTGGTTATTTAGAGGGAGGGAGCGTTCTTGGAGCCTTTAATAACGGCTATAAATTCGGCCAAGGTATTGACAAGGCTGTTGGTGGTTTCTTCAAAGGAGCTGGCGATGCCAACGGTGCAGGAAACAATTTCTTGGGCGACCAAGGAAAGACACCTTATGAACTGAGCCCAGCAAGTTCAGTACCTGGACAAGGCGACGGAGGAAAAGGCGGTGGTCACAATCCTACAGGTGGTAAATTAGACAAAGTCGGCAAGATTGAAGATGAAATCAAACTGGACGATGAATACATCAAGTTAATTAAGGATGTCGCGACCATGAAGTGGCAACAGAACTTTATTACCTTGAAACCAGAGATTGTTACCAACATTGACTCCATTAACAACGCTGGCCAGTATGCCAACGTATTGGATGATTTGAATGCAACCATTGTAGACGCTTTGAATAACGGCGCTGACGGCCTTATGGCTTACTAGGAAGGAGGTAGCAGATGTTTATATTTATTGAAGGCATTAAATTGCCAGTGAATCCAGAAGAAATCAAACTGGAGGACAAACAAGGAATTGAGACAGTCGCTATCATCGATACTGGTAACGTTCCGCTTGTCGGAAATCCAGAGCTTCAATCGATTGAGTTTGAATCCTTTATTCCTAGTGGAAGATACGATGGAAACTACCAACGGAATAGCCGTGTCTCTCCAGAATCCTTTGTCTCCTCTATTCGTAAATTTAAGACTGAAGGCACTCCTATTCAACTCATGATTGGGGGTGCTTTTGGTTCTGCTATTAACGGGAAATTTCTAGTGGAACAGTTCGATGTCTCTACCAAAACAGGATATGAAAATGACTTGATTTATAAGATTAAGTTCTTGCAATATCGGTCTCACAAACCACGAAAGGTCACCATCAAAGATAAGCAAGCACTTGAGGCAACTAAAAAGAAACCGCAGGCGAAAGCTACGGAAGAACGTAGCGCCACAACAGAGAAACCTGCTCAAAAAAGCCATACGGTTGTGAGTGGCGATACTCTTTGGGGAATTGCTCAGACATTTTACGGAGATGGCAGCCGATATCCTGAAATTTACGAAGCCAACAAAGATAAAATCAAAGACCCTCATTGGATTTATCCTGGACAGGAGTTTGTGATACCATGATGCAATTATTCTATCAGAACAATAAAACTGGAGATACATGGGATTTAGCAACTGTGTCCGAAAAGGTTGAATTTAAGACAACTAGAAAAGGGTCAGCTTGGAGCGTGGAGATTACCTTGTACAACTCTACAAAAGTAGCCTTTGAATATGGTTCTCCGCTCGCTTTCAAGCTAGATGATAAAGAGGTATTCTTTGGCTATTTGACGAAAATCAAGTACGAAAAAGATACCAAAACAACCTTGACTTTCCATGACCAGATAAAGTATTTGCTACGCAATATCAACTTCGTTGCCAGGGATAAAAACGTCAATCAAATCGTCTCGGCGATTGCAGGGGATTTTGATTTGAAGATTGGGGAACTAAAAGCCCCAGCTGTGACCTTATCCCCTCAGCTAAAGGAGGATAAGAAGGCTTTGGATATTATCCAAGAAGCCATGGACGAGACCTTGGTACAAAGTGGAGAGTTGCTGGTCCTATATGACAAGTTCGGCGAGTTGACACTGACAACTCCAAAAAACTTACCCATCCAGTACATTATCGGTAATGAGTCCTTTATGTCTAGTTTTGAGTTTGAAGGTTCAATTGAGGATAGCGCCAATATTGTCCGCTTGATCCAAGAGAACAAAGAAACCAAAAAGAGAGAGGTCTACATCTATCAGGATAGCTACAATATCGGCGCTTGGGGAAAACTCCAGTATATGAAAAAAGTGGACGAGAAGGCAACTGAGGGGCAAATCAAGCAATGGGGAGAAATGCTCTTGAAGATGAAAAACCGTCCCAAAGAAACGTTCAGTCTGAAAGCTGATATTGGGAGCATTGACTTTTTAGCAGGACACGCAGTCTATGTGGATGTTAAGGATATTGAAAAGAAGGGGTGGTATGTCATTGAAGAGGCAACTCATTCTTTTAGTGCAGAGAAGCACACGATGGAGATTAAATTATTTATGGCAGGGGGCGAGTAGATGGAAGTAATAGAGAATCTAAAAAAATTGATTAGTAATTTCATCGAAAATCGGCAGTTCGCCAAGATAACAACTGGTGTTGTTTTATCGGTTTCTCCACTCAAAATCCAATTGACCAATGAGTTGATTTTAGATGATTCTATGCTTGCTGTCACATGGACCGATGAAGCATTGGATCCTGAATACGTTGGGCAAACCCTTCATCTCATCAGGCAAGATGGTGGAGGGTTTTATTATGTCTTGTACAAGAAAATTTTCCACTACAAGCGCAAAGTGAAAGGGGGTTCTGATGAATGAGTACTCCTAAAACAAACTTTTTAAACATCGCTAAAAATGTTGTTGAAGCTAAGAAACAGCCTAGCTTAACACTAGATGAAACTAATATCTTGCTAGAAACAGATGGCATTCATGCTCTGAAGCAATCAATCAGACGTATGCTGACGACTGAACGGTTTATCTACACGATTTATGATCATCGGTATGGTGTAGAGTTAGATGCTCTATTTGGCGGGGATATGGATTATGCCCAGATGGATATCGCACGGCGCATAAAAGAGGCCTTATATGAAGATGACAGGATTCATGAGGCTCATTCTTTTTCTACCAAGGTAAAGAAAGATGAGTTTTATGTGCAGTTTATGGTTGATAGTGATTTTGGAACATTTGAGATGGATTTGGAGGTGAAACGATGATAAAGGTAAAAACATATCCAGAAATTTTAGAGGATATGCTGGCCTTGTTTGATGATAAGTATGACAAAAGACAAGGATCTGTCTTGTACAATCTAGTTGCGCCTGCAGCTCGAGAAGTTGCCATTCAGTATACGGTCTTAAAATCGTATGAGGAAGTCAACTTTTTAGATACGAGTACAGGAATCTTCCTAACTCGATTATGTAGGCAGTTCGGAGTTGAACGCTTGCCAGCTACGGCATCGGTTCGATTGGTTCAATTCAAACAGGAAATCCCACTCGGGACTCGTTTCAGTGTGGTTAATAGTGAGTATAATTTCCGTGTTTTGGAACGCCGTTCTGGATTCGAGTATAGCGTAGTAGCTGAACAAGTCGGAAATGCTCCCAACTATGTAAGAGGACAACTCATCAACATTGATGTGTTGAATGGTTTTAAAGGCGCAGAAATCGGCTCCGTTATCGTTGTAGGAGAAGACGAAGAGACGGATAAACAACTCCGTAAGCGTACCATTGAGTACTTGAAAACACCGACTTTAAACGGGAATATTGCTCAATATAAAAAATGGGCAAGTGAGTTCGTTGGTGTTGGTTCGGCCTTGGTAGAGCCGCTTTGGAAGGGTGAAAATACAGTACGTGTATCTATTACGGATGCTGACGGTAACGAAGCTAGTTCGGAACTTGTAAGTAAGTTCAAGAATTACTTGGATCCTGAACCAAGTGGCCATGGATTAGGTGTAGCTCCGATTGGTGCTTATGTGACCGTGCAGTCTGTAAGTGGCTACGACGTTCGTATTACCGCAACGATCAAGATTGATGAAGATGTAGATATCGAAACCATCAAGCACGAGGCGAAAGTTCAACTCATTAAATACTTACGTGAAGAAGCATTTGAAGAGAAAGAGGTTCGGAACTATAAAGTTGCCACAATCATTGACAGAATTAATGGGGTTCGCGATGTGGACCGTATTTTGTTGAATGACAGGGAACAGAGTATCGAGTTATCAAACACGATGCTTCCTAAACTAACGGAGGTAACTATCAATGTCGCACGTTAGATATCGTATGTTATCGGCTTTGCCAGAGGTCTTAGATCCGACAATCAATGATTTATTTGAAACGGAGATTCCAGAGTTGGAATCGATTACAGACTTAATCTTTGATACCAGACGGTTGATGTTGTTGCCAGAAGCGACGGAAGACTGGATTACCCGTTGGGAAAAGGCCCTTCAGGTAAAACCGAAAACAATTGATTTGGAAGAACGAAGGCGGTATCTAATCACTTTAATTTCTTCCAAGATTAAAATCAACTCAGTGAGTTTACAAAAAATTACAAAGAGCTTTACGAATGTCAATAATTTAGTAACGGTCAAAGATTCAGCTGTTCATATCCGATTTTTAGGACAATTACCAACTGGATATTTGAACCGTTTTTTAAAGTATGTGCGTGAATTGATTCCTGCTCATCTAGGAATCCAATTCTCTGTTGAAGCACCGATGATGAACACAATTTATGTCGGTGCACACACGCTTTTAGACGTTCGTACAGTTCGATTTAATTAAAGAAAGGAGCGATTAGATGGGATATTTTATCCAGCCGATACTGACCGATAAAGCAAGTAGCGAAACGGCTCTAGCTATTCAGAATAGAGAACCGTTAGTGTTTACTCGTATTGCTTTAGGAAGTGGTCGGCATCGGACAGACGCTGGTAAGAAAAACGATGTAGCTCAAGTGGTTCATTCTCTACAAGTTGCACAATCTATATCGACCGAAACAGCAGATACAATACGTATTGTGGCACGATTGGATAATTCACGTATCGAGCGTGAAATGGTTGTGAATGAAATTGGCGTGTTTGCAAAACGTGGGAATTACGAAGAATTCATGTATATGTATACCTGGGCAGAGCAAGGGGATGTTATTCCTCCTAAAACATCTGCTTATGTATATCGAGATTATGATTTCAACACGACTATTAGCAAGAATAGTCAAATTACCATTCAATACAATGCTAATAATTTGGTCTATGCCTCTATTTCTGAGTTAAAATCAACAGAAGCTAAGCTACAAAATAATATTGACAATCATAGCAGAGATACATCACGACATGTATCGGTTGAGGAACGTACAAAATGGAACGGTAAAGCTGACGCAACCCATCGTCACAAGGTTGCAGACATCGACGGTCTTGAAGCGATTATCGGCAACCAAACAACGAATAAAGCGAATCAAGCAGACCTTACTGGTCACATCCAAAACCAAAACAACCCACACAATGTCACTAAGCAACAAGTGGGGCTAGGGAATGTCACGAATGTTGAGCAAGCAAGTAAGCAAGATTTTCAACATCACTTAGATAATCATAATAACCCTCATAGCGTCACAAAAGCGCAGATAGGTTTGGAGAACGTTACCAACGTGGAACAGGCTAGTAAGCAAGAGTTTGACGCTCATGCAACTAATCACAACAATCCGCATAATGTGACGAAATCCCAAGTTGGTCTAGCAAATGTGACGAACGTCGAACAAGCCAGCAAGACCGATTTTGACGCTCATTCAAGAGACACGACTAAACACATTACTCAACAGGAGAGAACAGCTTGGAATGGTAAGGCAGATGGTCGTACGTTGACAGACCATACAGGGAATCATAACAACCCTCATGGTGTTACAAAGACTCAGGTTGGTCTAGGGAACGTGGTCAATGTTGAACAAGCGAGTAAGAGTGAGTTTAATTCTCATTCGCAAAATTCGACTATTCACGTATCAAGCGTGGATAAGAACAGATGGAATAACGCTCAATTAATCAAGCTGACAAATGACAATGGCAGTGCTAAAACTGCTACAGGAAATTGGGATAGCTATGTGGAATCAGGTATGTATACAGGAGCAGGTCTGACAAATTCACCCAAAGGCTCACGTTCTCCGCTCTATGTGACCGTAACAAAAATCGACGGTCAAAACGTCATGCAGCAAGCAGTAGATAACATGAATACATTTACTGCTGTTCGAACGAAAGTGAATGGCGCTTGGGGAAGTTGGCAGGTGTTGCCCAGGCTGGATATGAAAGTTATTCCAATTCAATTTATACCTGGTATCCTGCCTTCAAAATTAGCAACGGAAGAAATGAATAAGATTTATGTGATTGGGAATTGGATTTCATTAATTGCAGTCATTGATAAAGATTCAATTAACAAGTCGAAAACAACTATTGAATATGGTGTCAAAAGTTTATTCAAACTACCGAAGGAATATGCTTTTTCAAATAGAAATCCTAATAATGTTAGTAAACTTGGTTATGAGTCATTTGGAGAGGACCACATCTATGACTTTCTAGAACCGAACTTTAATGATAAAGCGCGATATGAAGAAGGAAAATATTATCGAAATCAGGAAATTGTAGGGTGTAGCGCTAGCTATCAGGGAGAAACCAGAGATTTAATTATCACAGGCAGTTGGTTAAAACCGAAATAAATTATAGAAAGAAGTAAATGACATGGAATTTTTAGTAGAAAACAAACTTTTTCGAGTTGACAAAACAGTAGTAACTATCCGCAAGGAACAACCTTTCACGTATTACACTCGTGAATTAGACGGAGACCGCCTAGGCGATTCTGATGAAAAAATCATTCAAGCAGTCCTAGAGCAAGTCCGTGCAGAACTTGACCCAACAAGTGCGATTGTGCAAGCTCAAGCTAAATTGCAAGAAACCCAAGCTAAATTGGAACAAGCAGAACAGAAATTGGCTCAGACAGATCAGAAAGCGACTCAAACAGAAGCGAAGCAGAATGATCTTGAAGAACTTGCGAACCGAATTAATAAAGTAGTGCGAGTGATGGCTCAAGATTCAATTATGGGCGAAAAAGTCTCTTATGGCACGACCTATAAAGAAATGGTTGAACTCTTCCCACTTGCTGAAGTCGGTAAAGTTTACGAACCTGGTGCAATCTTTGCGGTCGAAGACCCTAACCACACTGAAATCAATGGAGAAGGTAAACGCATTCTGATTCAAACCAATCAGTCCTTTACTTATCAAGGAGAAACCCTTGCTCAACTTGAAGGAACACCGTCACAGAATGGTGTATTAGCAACTTGGAAATTTGGTGCACCGAAAGCACCAAATGAGCCTACGACTGTCGCACCAGCAGCTACAGTTTCTACAACAGCTACCGTGGCACCTACAACTGCAGAACCTCCTGTTACAACAGTTGCACCTAACTAATAACGGGGGGTAACTATGGACGTCTTACAACAGATAGAACATTTCTTCATGAACGTGCTACCATCGG
>ERZ773006.396-NODE-396-length-21027-cov-5.01802_pt1 | contig 21027 bp, 16 predicted proteins | sample MGYA00580843_ERZ773006 | MGnify/ENA primary metagenome ERZ773006 (study PRJEB29015, sample SAMEA2738011) | human oral metagenome | biome: human oral; feature: human-associated habitat; material: dental | place: China | collected 2052 ...
CGTCTGGAAACCCCACCCAGCCTCCCCAAAGGGGAGGAGTGCCTAACGGGAGCCAGTCTCGATCAGTATTTTCGATTGAAGATAACGCCACAAAGTAGGGACAGACGCCCTCGTCTGTCCGCACATTTACGCCGATTAGTTAACAAGAAATTATCTGTTTAGCGGACAGACGAGGGCGTCTGTCCCTACTTATAACGTCTTCTTCGTATGCAAATAATGCTATCTACTCCCCTCTCCATTCGGAGAGGGGGCGGGGGAGAGGCTGCAGTGGGGTTGAGGTGAGGCTTTCTCTACGATTAAAGGGCAATCCCCTTGGATTATTCACGATAATGCCTTATATTTGCAACTCAATTATTTTCAGTTATAAAAAAGGCTATCGAACGGGAGAACAAGAAGTTTTCAGGTAGCTAAAAGGACAATCATGGGACAAGAGACACTTAGAGAGAAGACTGCAAAGGGACTGTTTTGGGGGGCATTGAACAATGGTACCATGCAGCTTCTGAATATAGTTATTGGAATCTTCTTAGCACGTTTACTCTCACCTTCCGACTATGGTTTAGTGGGTATGTTAGCGGTGTTTACGGCTATTGCCGGTGCTTTACAAGAGAGCGGATTCACCTCGGCTCTTACCAACATGGAGCATCCTTCAGACAATGACTATAATGCTGTCTTTTGGTTCAGTGCCTTTGTTGGATGGATCTCTTACACTGTCTTATTCTTTTCAGCACCTTTAATCGCCTCGTTCTTCCATCATCCTGAACTCATCAACTTGTCTCGCTTCATCTTTGCCTCACTGTTATTCTCCTCATTGGGGACAACTCCTGCGGCTTACCTATTCAAAAACATGATGGTAAGGGAGACTACCATTCTGCGCATTACCTGCTTAGCTGTATCGGGCGCAGTGGGTATCGTGCTCGCACTGAAAGGTTATGCTTATTGGAGTTTGGCGTGGCAACAAATGCTTTACATCGCTCTCACCAGTCTTTGGCGATTCTTTATCATTCCTTGGCGACCCTCTTTTCACATAGACTTTACCCCTATCAAGCACATGTTCTCATTTAGTTATAAGATCTTAATAACCACTGTTGTGAACACAATAAGCCAAAACATTCTTACCTTTATATTCGGTCGTTTGTACAGTGCAAAGGCTGTTGGCAACTTCTCGCAAGCCTTCAAATGGGACACAATGGCAAGTACTTTTGTCTCTGGAACTATATCACAAGTGGCACAGCCAGTGCTTGTTGAGGTAAATAACGACCCCAGTCGACAGGTGAAAGTGTTCCGTAAAATGCTCCGATTCACTGCTTTTTTAGTCTTTCCCGCTATGTTCGGTCTATCAATGGTAGCGCACGAGTTCATCATTCTCTTGATATCAGATAAATGGATAGATAGCATTCCCTTGCTACGAATCCTGTGTATCAGTGGTGCTTTCCTACCCTTTTATACGATGTATCAAAACCTTATCATCAGTCGTGGAAAGTCCGCTGTCTACATGTGGTGTACGGTAGCTCTCATCTTGGCACAGATAGCTTTTGTCATTGTCTATTATCGTCAAGGGGTCATCTTCATGGTGAGTGCTTATACAGTTGTGACTATCTTGTGGTTCTTTGTATGGCAGTTTTTTGCCAAAAGGGAAATCGGTTTGCGACTTATTGATGCTCTGAAAGATATCAGTCCGTACCTCTTAGCATCAGTGGGAGTGATGGTCTTCACCTATTATATTACTTCCTTTGTGAACAATCTCCTACTTCTTTTGATCGTGAGAATCGTCTTAGCAGGCTTGTTATACTTCTTTATTATGAAGTGGGCAGGCTCACAAATATTGGAAGATTGTATTGGTTATATCCGTAAAAAGAAATAAAGACAACAACAAAGAAAGGTTAAGTAAAGATGAAGAAATATCCTAAAATAACAGTTGTAACGCCTTCGTTTAATCAAGGACAGTTCATTGAAGCCACCATTCAATCGGTTTTAGGACAGGAATATCCTAACTTGGAGTACATTATCTGTGATGGTGGATCAACCGATGGAACCGTAGATATTTTAAAGAAGTACGATGATAAGATTGCATGGTGGTGCAGTGAGAAAGATAAGGGACAAAGCAATGCTATCAACAAGGGCATGCGCCGCGCGACAGGAGACATTGTTTGTTGGATAAACAGCGATGATGTCTTACTCCCGGGGGCGTTACTTGCAGTGGCAAAGTTCTATTCCAATCATCCAGATACAGACTTCGCAAATGGCTACACGGTTGAGATTGATAAGGAGGGAACCATTATCAACTTCACTCATATTATAATGAGTCACTTCTTCTTCCGCCATGGTTGCTATAATATCTCACAACCGGGAATGTTCTGGAAACGTGCTATATTCGATAAGATAGGCTATCTTGACGAGTCATTTCACGCTAAAATGGATGTGGAATGGCTCATTCGTGTGTATGAAGCAGGGCTGAAGGTAAGGCGTATCAACCGCAACCTTGGTGCTATCCGAATCTATCCAGAGACCAAGACAGCACAAGGGGGAGCAATATGGAAACGTGATGCTGATGCACTGAAGGATAAGTATCACGGTCAGTACTTACCTGAGAATAACAAGTTATATCAGCCTTTCTTTAAACTTTATAAGCTATTGAATGGCTGTAAACTGCGTAATGCTATTCGTAAATGGCAGTATTGCGGCAAGCCATTTACTGCTTACAAAGAGAATCTATAAGCGTTAGAAAGACTTTAAACACTATATTCTGATTGCAGAGAAAGTACTTTTTTGCAATCAGAATATATGTTTTTTATAGGCTTTGTTAGCGTGCTACGAAGCCTTGCAACATAAAGGGAACGATCAAACTCATATTATAAAAGAACACACCCAGAGCTAAGCTGGCTATGAGTAAACGCATCCCTAACTTCAACCTCATCGATTGAATGTGTTTAAGAAGATAAGCTACTGCTATCGGAATGACGAAGAGCCAGTGTGCTCCCATTATGTAAACCTCAATGATACCGAAGCCTAAAACGATGTGCAAGACGATGTCTGTGGCGAACCAAGTTACACACATCAATAAGAACTTATCCTTTCTTCCAACGATGATACCGCCTAAAAAGAGGAGAACTATCACTCCTTCGACAATGTAATTCATTGCACTACTATATCTAACGATGATGGGGCGCGACTTATTCACATCTTCCAACGTATGTTCTTGATGCAGTTGTATGCTCTCTCCAAAGAGGTTTTCAATAACAGCATCAGTTCTTGAGCTGGAGAGATCGGTCCATTCAAAGAACTGATTATTGGCTACCTGCGTTCCAACACGGCTCTTCATGAACTCTTGCTGCTTCTCATATCTCACTGCAAACTTATGATCTTTCCTTAATTTCTTCGCCTTTATCTGTTCCTGTAGACGTGCATCTGGCTCTACAAAGGCTGTCTGCTGATACTCATAAATGGCGAAGAGTGCTGCTAAAGGGAGTATGCAACCAACGAGGATATGCTTTATTCGGAAGGTTCGCATGCCGTTTACAAACCAATCGGCTAACCCGATCTTCACGAAATTAGTAAGTGATACGCCCGAAGCAAAGAACACCAGTAACATACTTTGCCATGCTTTCATGCGTCCATAAGGCTGTTTCATGGCTCTACCTGCAATGTACAGCGTCATAGAAAGGAAGAAGAGGGAGAATGCGAAGTGGTCTGGTACAAAGGAAGTGAGCAAGATCGAGGCAAAAGAGAAGAAGAATGCCGTAAGGAGAAGGGCATCTTTTCTCGATAAATCCACTACTTCTTTGAGAATACGATAGATGAAAATGCAACTATAAGTATCTGCTACTACATTGAAGAAAGCCTCGATGAAGATAGCAAAATTAGTTCCCGTGAGTCCCATCAACCAATGATTAAGCAGATAAAAAGGATAGTAGAAGGATGGAAGTAACGGATGACGATACAGTCGGAAATAGACTTTCCATCTTGATAAAGTCATGTAGGAAAGGTTGTCAAAGCCTGAGACTGTGTAGTGATCAAAGAACAATCCCCAGAAACCAAGGTTACCTCCTTTAGTGAATAGATGGTAGTTATAGGCGATCATAAGTGCATTCAGGACTACAAAAAATAGGATAGCCACTAAACAAAGAGCCCTTTCACTGTGCTTGATAGCAAAGATATTTAGCATTGTTCCTTATCTTTATTGATTCAGTAAATAGTAAACTGTCTGTCCACCATTGTATATCCACAGGTAAGCAGTTAGTAGGGTCAATGCCACGCGCAGGCTTTTTTGCCATTCCATCGATAGTTTCTTTAGTAAGAATCCGTATGCTATTGGGATAATAAAAGCCCACCCTGCTGTCATAATATACACTTCCGTAATACCGAAACCAAGGATGAGATGTAAGGTGATGTCGCATGCGAACCATGCTAAAAGCATTTGGAAGAATCGTTGTCGACAGCTTACCACTATACCAATAACGAACAATAAGACGACAAAAGCCTCCACCATATAATTCAAGACCCAGTTATAAGTCACAAAGATGGGTCTCTCCCACGATACATCTTTCAGTAGGTAACGCTGATGGAGTTGGATCGATTCTCCAAAGAAGTTCTCTATGAGGGTGGGAACACGGGGTGTTTTAATATCCAACCACTTAGTGATAGCACCATTCCCAACAGGTTGCCCGAGGTGCGCTCGTTGCCATTCATTACGTTGTTTCTTATGCTCTATCACCTTTTGTGGGTCTTTCTTGAGACTCTCCTTTTCGATATGATGGATAACAGCCTGCTGTGGTACTTCCAAGAGATAGTACTGTGATTGTTGTATACCAAGTAACAGTAAGAAAGGAAGAACAATACCGATGGTAATAAACTTAGCTGTGAATATCTTCTTACCATTGGTAAACAACCCTGCTAAAAGGATCTTTGCACCATTGGAAGTGGCCATTCCTGCAGTAAAGAAAGTAAGTATAAGGGACTGCCAAGCCGTTAGTAATCTACCTTTCTTCATCTTCATTCCTGCGATGTAAAGCGTCATTGAAAGAAACATCAGCGATACGATGAAGTGATCAGGCACCATGGAAGGGATGAGAACATGCCCGAAAGAGAAGAGCAAGAGTGTTAGCAGCGTTGCATCTTTCTGTTTCATCTCCATGACTTCACGGAAGACACGATACATAAAGAGTACTGCATAAAAAGCAGAAAAGATGATGATCGCTGCCATGAAATACACGGCAAAGTTATAGCCAACGGTCTCTATGAGCCAATGATTCAATAGATAGAGGGGATAAAGGAACGTTAAGTAAAGCGGATGACGGTTAGTTACGAAGTGAATACGCATCCCCGAGATGGTTATCCACGACCAGTTATCATAGCCAGACATACGGAAATGCTTGGTAAAAATGCTCCAGAAGCCTCCATGTGCACCCATTGTATAGGTGTGATAATGGCTTGCTATCAATAAGCCATTAAACAGAATGAACACAAGAAACATGGAAAGAGCAAGCCAACGTTCCTCTTTTCTTACCTTAAATATATTGAATATACGCATTAAATAACTGTTAATTAACCGCTGCAAAGGTACTAATTAAAGCAGAGCCAACCAAATGTAGTAATGTGTAAGTTACTTTCGATGCAGGAAGAAGCGCACCAATACGAAGTTAATTGGGACACAAATAGCAAACATTGGGATCATGGCTATCTTCTTATCGAGCCCTAACAACAGAAAAGCATGCAATGTAAGGGTTTGCAGGAGATAGTTTACTATATGTGAGAAAACAAAACCTAAACCTCGTTTGGCAGTTGATTTAACACGGAAAGTATAGTGAGTTGAGGCGATATAATTAAAGGTGAAGCTCACAAAGTAACCAATAGTATTTGACAAGAGAGGCTGTAACCACAATAGCATAAGTAAATAGATACCATACTGGATGGCTGTTGCTAAACCACCAACAATGATGAATCTAACGATTTCACCGAGCTTTTTCTTATCTAAGACATGCGTTTTCATCCTATTCCTGACTCTCTCTAAAAGGCTTATAAAAACCTTGATCGGCATAAGCTAATAGTTCTTTATCACCCCGACTATCGCCGAAAGCGATTAAGGTGTAGGTCTCTCGCTGTGGGAAAAGTGCTTGCAAGCGTCGCACTTTCTCTACTCCATAACAATTATTTGTGATGAATTTGCCCGTTAAATGGTTATTGTTTACTTCGATTTTAGTACCCGCAACGATAATATTATTACCCATTTCATCGAAGAAAGGACGCACCCAGTTATCTATACTCGCACTGATAATCACGACTTGAGAACCTTCCTCTATTGCTTTCTTTATTGCCTTCATTCCTTTCGGACGCAGGAGTTGCTTATTATAAAGGGCAAACTCTGTACAAAGGTGTTTGAAATCGTCTATCAGCATACCTTTAAAGAACCATGAGAACACCTGTTGTTTTGTCTTCCAATTGGGGTAGAGTTTTAACTTCATGAGCACCAGTAAGGGGGAAAATAATAAGAATCCAAACAAGAAGGCAGTATTTCCTCGAGCAAAGCGAATGAACTCTAAGAGCGTATCCTTCGTTGTTAATGTACCATCGAAGTCGAAAGCATAAACCTTCTTTACCATCATCTGCCCCCTTTCTTATAGTACATAAATAATGAAAAGGAAAGCTAATCCAAAGGCCAAGACGACAAATTGCATGAAACGGTCATGCAACATCACCTTCGTTGGATCGCCACTTCTCTTATCAACAACAGCGATTTGGATATAACGTAATAGACCAACAAGGACAAAAACACTCGTCAGATAGAGGTAATCCGTGTGGAAGTTCTGGATGGTCTCAGGGCTAACTGTGTACATAATATAGCACACGAGGGTCACACTGGCCGTTATCGTGATAGCTTGATTGATGAAAGTTAGGTTGTAACGAATGGTATTTTGGCGTGGTGCATGCCCTGTTTCATTCATTCTAACGACATCATCTCGTCGCTTAGCAAAGGATAAGAAGAGCATGAGAAGAAAGGTCATTAGGACGATCCACTTACTTAGATGAATGCTTGTAGCATATCCACCCGCAAGGATGCGGAGTACAAATCCAAAGGAAACAACGCATACATCAATGATTGCATATTGTTTTAACTTCAAACAATAGGCTATATTTAGGATCCAATAAAACAAGATTACGGATGCTGTCTCCAGTTGGTTGTGACGTAACAAAAAGGTTGAAAGCATCGACAAAACGAACATCGAGAACATAAGTATATAACCTTGTGTGATACTGATTGCACCTGACGCCAAAGGGCGATGGCACTTCACAGGATGTCGCCTATCGTCATCTACATCCACAATATCGTTCAGACAATAGATAGAAGAGGCTGCAAAACTGAAACAAAGGGCAGTGACGAGTCCAGCATAAACGGACTCTATATGCAATAACGCACCTCCGAAGAAGACAGGAAGGAGTACTACAAGGTTCTTAACCCATTGATGTGGGCGTATTAAACGGATGAGATTCTTCATTATTTCAGCTTATTCTCTAAGGGTGTTATAATTCTTTCTAACAATTGATGGACAATCCATGCAGCGCATAAGGTTATACTGGTTGTCAATAAGAAAGTAGGCCAATAAGACCAATGGAGCTTTTCCACATACGCTAACACAAAATGGTCATGGATCAGATAAGCCTCCAGACTCAACGCTCCAACAAACTTGAAAGCCTTATTGACGACTGCTGGTATACGACGGAACACCCGATTCAATAGCAATATGGTGGTGATTGTGAGGGGAATATACAACATTCGCTCAAGAAATAAGGGGAATTGACCATGCTTCTCTTGCTCTAAAAAGATGCTGGAAGCCAATGCCATGATGAATATTAACCATATCATCCATATTGAGGTACCATCCATCGTATCTTTCCGTTGCACAGATGCAGCCATATTAATGCCTATAAAGAAGATAGGAACTCTACTCCAAAAGATTTCCAAATGCCCGACAGCATTATTAATTGGTGTAACATATTGTACTAATATGCACCACATCAACATTACAACAGGCAACCATCGGTAAATGGGGTGCGTGAGGATGAGCTTCATGTAGAATGGACTCAACAGGTAAAGGAGCATGATTGCAGGGATATACCAGAACGTTAACTCATCATGTAACCAAAAGTCCCAATTGATCGAGATATCTCCTATCAAGTCAATAATGCTTACGCTATGTCCACTATGTTGTACAAAGGATAATTCGAGGTAGTCGGGAATATAATACAAAGAGGCTAAAAGCAACCAAGTTGGATAAATGCGTAAGAACCTACGAGTGAAGAAATGGGATAAAGATGGGCGTTTGGTCCATGAGAACCAAAGTCCCATACCACTAAGAAAAAGAAAGATATCAACACCGATATTGCCCATTCTTCTCAGTCCGAAGAACATGTCTTCACGAGGTAACCCTACATGAAATAGGATTACAAAGAGCATGGCTGCACCCATTAACTCACCTCGATAGCGGCTGATATTAGCTAATTCAATGTCCTTTATCTTCATGTCTTTTCTTCGATGAATCCGTTAATTTGTTACTTATCAATTCTTTAGTCGAGGGCTGGGAATACGCTTCATTAATTCTTTAAAGAGCCAAGCTAGGCAGATGGAACTGATAATATAGAGTAGAAGTCCCGTCCAGTAATCCCCTTCACGAGACAGTGGTATGAAGATCTTACGCGTGATGGGATGACAAACAAATAGTGCTGCAGAAATGCTACCAACCCACGTAAGCATTGCCATAAAGCCTGTCTTATATTCTTTTTGTACAACTTGCAATCTACTGGCTAGCTTTACAAAACTAACAGAAGCTATACAAACAGCCAACGGAACGAAGTACCATGTGATGTAATCAAAGCTCATCAAGACGATAGTAAATAGTGAAAGAATAAACAAAACAAGGTGAGTTGCTGTATTTAAAGGGCGCATATAACGAGCATAAAGCACACCAAAACCAAAAGGAAGCATACCTCCAATAAAGTTATAACGCCATCTATTCAAGGCTTCACCATCTGGATCACAAGCCATTTGGATGGCTGCACAGATAACGATTAACAATACATTCCATAGCCAATGACGCCGATAAAGGCAAAGCCGATAGACAATATAGAACTGAATCATCAGTCCGAAGAACCAGTAAGGACCAGGCCATATAATGTCATCGGGATGTGGTAAGAGGTTGTTAAAAAGTCCCATTTGACCGATAATATCCATCCCTGCATAGTGATGTGCCCTAGGTGTGATAGCGTCCAACATGGTAAATGCAACAAAGCCAACGATCATCATGCGGAATAACTTTAGCCAATGATACTTAATAAAGCACCAAACTGGTAACTTTTCCTGCATGGGTTGGCGATCTCCACGTGGTACTTCCCTCTGTTGCTCATACTTCATTGTCAATCCATAAGCCGACAGGAAGAGGAAAACGGGTACTCCATAATGACCGAAAAAAGACAGAATATGAAAGAAGAAGAGCTTATCCAACGGACTATGTATCACATGATAGAACCAGTTAACATTCTCTTGAAAATACTGATACTCGTTCTCCTTCGCCACAGGAGCTAGCCAATGGCAATAGTTATGGAGGAATATTCCTATGATGGCAAGGCCTCTCAAGGCATTACACTCTGCTCTTGTCAAGAGTTCTCTTTTCATTTCTTTGCTTCAACAAGTTTATCGTAATCGGTCGTATTCTTTAATAATCGAAGTCGTTTCTCATCATACTTCGAACTCAAAATATTGTATTCTGCATGATAATCCTTCGTATGGATGCCCGCTAAATACAATAACATGTGAGGCAAGGCATCTGTCATAAAACGACGATTCTTTGCTGCTTTGATCTCACGGAACACCTCGGGGTGATTCGCAACATACTTCTTTGAACAATAAACCCAGAATGGTATCTCGAATTCATACCTAGCCAAATCATAGTCAATAGCGGCTGAATGCTTCCTACAAATAAAGCCTCTATTTCCTTCGTAACACTCTTCTCCATGGTCAGGCATATAAATGACGATGGCATCTTGGTTCTTGAAACGTTTGACGATTTGGTTTACTATTGAGTCATTGTATAGTATTGCATTGTCATAATGCGCCAAGACGCTACGTTCACTCACATTCAAATCACTCCGTTTGTTGGCATAATCATCTGCATGAAAGTGTCTTCTATCGCTTGGATAGCGTTGTTTGTAAGCCACATGTTGCCCAATTAGATGAAAGATAATAAGGTTATGATCGGTACTCTGCTGCTGCTCTTTTTTATCGAAGTCATCGAGTAAACCACTATCATATTGATATAATTGATCATTGCGAGTATCAAACATGGCTTGAGAAAGCTCTGGATGATTTAAGAAGAAACCACCACTAAAATCATAAACAGCCTCCTTTGCCTTTGGTAAGAACTGGTTGGTAATGAATGTCACATGGTAACCAGCCTTACGGAAAAGCTCTGGGAAGAGAGGATAATCGCACCACTCACCCTTCTCTCCCACCACATGTAGAGAAAAGACATTCTTAAAGACAAAGCTAGTAAGGTTCCATGGCGATACAACATCACTGAATGGAACGAGTAAACCAGACTTCTGTAACTTTATCTGTCGAGGTGTTGTTGGCATGAAGTAACCATACTGTTGCGAATGATGTTTGCCATAACTTTCACCGATGATAAGGACAATATTAGGCGATTTAAACGTACAACTATCCACTTTCACCTTGTCTTTTGCCTCAATCAATCGGTCTATCTGCTGTGAAGCTAACTCATTTGCAAAGATGCTAAAGGCAAGTCTATACACGGGAAGATAGAACTGTGCGCAATCACTAGTGGTCAGTTCATGTTCGACAGAACCTATCGTATCCATCGAAAACATCTGTACCATTTCTTTCTTATTATGTGCAGAAGTACAAGCAGACCACACCAATAAAGCCAAACTTAACGTTCCTAACACTGGCTGAATACGATTAAAACCTTTGCAAAGAACCGCATAACTCTTCTGCAACTTATCAGGTAACTGCATCCTTACCTTGCCCCAGAAAGCACAAAGAATATGGATGAGCATGACCAACAGAACCAGCCCCACACCAGAAAAGAGTAGGTCAGTACTGAAATAACTACTAAAGAACTCACTTGCTTCTCTCCCATCAGTTTCTCCTACAAGCAGCAACATTGAAGGGTTTAATGTCGATTGAAACTTCTCCCAACAGAACACATCTGCTATTGTCGTTGCATAGGCAATAATATATAAAAAAGCACGAATCCATCGGCGCACACGTATCGGTATGAGTGTAAGCAATAGACATACAACGTACAAATCAAGGAAGAGTTCTAACCAAAGATTACCATAGACACATGCATTCGGATTATTCTTTGGCAACTCTTCAAACGTGACTAACACGCCAAGTAAATACATGAAGAGAAAGAATCGGGCATTCTCCTTAATAGGCTGATACACCTTATTTAATAAGCAAGCTACACTTCTCAAAAATTTCATATATACACGTTCATTTCCGTACAAAGTTAACTTAAATTTATGATATGCCAACTTTTAACAACAGAATTAACACTACGAAAAATCTTATTGTTCAGGATTATTTCTACTTCGAGGCTTGCCTTTCCTCTTAAGTAGTTTCATAAATGATTAGGGATATATATGTGGCTAGCCATCATACCCCTGTATAACAGTCAAGAGGGTGTACCAATAGTACACCCTCTTAATGATATTTATATTGTCTCTATCCAATAATTAATCTTCCCAAGGAGAATAATTAGGATATTCTGTATCGAAAGAAGGTCCCTCCTTTGCCCCAACCTCATCATTTTCTGGATCAAACTCATCATTTGTTATACCGGGGCTGGCAGTAATCATCAAGCTTTCGATAGAAAAGTAAAAGTTCTCAATTGACGGTATGATATATCTTTTTTTCTTCATAATTGTTCCCTCTCCTTACTTTATAATAACTTTCTTTCCATTATGGATATATATGCCATACTTTGGATGCTCTACACGCTGCCCTTGAAGGTTGTAGTATCTCCCATTGATATCATTAGTTGTTGAAGTTGCACCAATAGTATCAATCCTTGTTGCAGAGGAATTGTCATCTGAGAAAATGAACATCACCTTAGCACCTGCTGGCACATCTGGAATTCTGGCGTATGCCTTATGTATAGGCATATCAAGTGTCACTGGAGCTTTCATGAAGATGCCCTTTGAAGCTGAAACAACATAGATAGGCTCAGAACCCTTTGTAATCTTCTTTGGATTAACAGTGATGCCTGTCATCATATTACCAACGATAGTGTATGTCTTATTGTCTTCTTCTCCAATAGTATAGAAGAAGTCATCAGAAGTCTTCTCACCATCCAGAACTTTTAACAGAACGCCAACCCCAGCTGGTACATATCCATGATTACCAGTAACTCCACCATTTTCATCAGTACTTGTCATACGGATCATATATTTGCCTGCACCATAATCTCCACTACCCTGTGTGATGTTAGAAATTGGTGCGACAAATGCACCCATATCGCAGACTCCTTTCTCCTTATAATATTGACTAAAGTCAGTATCAAACTCACGGGCGAATGTACCATACTTATGCAGGATCTTTACATCAGGAATCTTATAGTCTATCTGACTAATAAAGTTCATATGGCTTTCTACATAGCCATGTGTCGTTTTATCGTAAACTTTCTTATCCCATGCTGTCTTGTATTTCTCCAACTGTGATTTCTTTACATAGATATTTGTTGAAGGAGCAAATTCATTATAATTAGTTTCTGTTTCATCCAATTCAAAGCGAGTTGTACTAAGCATTTTATTTGTCGGTTCAGAAGCAAGGAAAAATACATTTTTAATCGTTGATGTGTTAGCATCAATATTAGTTTTGAAAGCCTTGGCACCGATGTACTCTACATTCTTCTTCACAATCACCTCATGTACATCACTAGCTGTTTTTTGGAAAGCATAATCACCAATCATATTAACATTGTAACTCTTGCCCTTATACTCAACTTTTTCAGGTACAACGAAAGTATAATCGGTGTTTTTTACTTCAAGGAGATCTACGGCATTGTCAGATACAGGAAGATACTCCAAATCCTCCTTTATGAAAGAGGGATTGATACTCTTGAAGCCACTGTAAAAAGAGTTACTCTTATAGGCAGTAAGTAGATTTTGACGTACATAGATATCAATATTTTGGGGCATATTTGTTGTCCCTGCGGTTCCATTATCAAAACTACGTTTGTTTTCAGCCTGATTGATCTTTGTTGGATCTATCATTGCATCACAAAGGAAAGCAATGGTGTTCAAATTCTTACACAGGCTGAATGCACGTTCGCCTATCTCCGTTACTTTGTTTGGAATAACGACATTTTTCAAGGCAGTACACTCATAAAAAGCATAGTCACCAATCTTGGTGATAGAAGGTGGCAAGAGGTTAAAGTGTTCGCTTGCCTTCCCATGAGGGAAGAGTATCAGTTCTGTCTTGTCATGAGACAGAAGGTAACCATCTACGCTTGAGTACCTTGTGTTTTCCTTGTTAACGTTGATAGCTGTAAGTTTCTCACAATACTTGAAGGCCTGTGAGCTAATTTCCTCAACATTCTTTGATAGATTGACAGTTGTCAGGGCAGCACATTTGCGGAATGCCTCACTCTCCAACTTCTTTACACTGTTAGGAATACTAATAGAGGTCAATCCACAATCGGCAAAAGCACCTGTCTTTATTATTTCAACCTTGGCATTGTCGTCAAACTTGGCCGTTGTCATATTCCTACAGCCGTTAAAAGCATTACTTCCAATAGTGGTTACATTCTTGGGAAAGTTAATCCCCTCCAGATTGTTCAAATTCTGAAAAGCCCCATCTTCAATAACCTCTAGATCACAGCTACCTAGGAAGTTGAAATGCTTCAAGTTCTTTGTAAGTTGGAATGCACCACTTTTTATTGTCTTCAGTTTAGAGTTATCAGGAACATTGATAGTCTCCAACCCCTCATCGTCAATGAAAACTTTATCCAGTTCGGTTAAAGCTGCTGGAAGAGTAATCTCTTTCAATTTTCCATTCCATCCAAACGCACCAGCATCAATTGTTGAGCAGGATGACGGACTTTCAAACGTAACCTTTTCTAACTGTGTAAATGTACTAAAAGCCTGTTTTTTAATAGCTGTAACAGTTTTGGGAATCATTACCTCTCTGATGTTCTTATTTCCCATAAATGCGTATGCCTCAATTGTCTTGACAGAAGAGGGAATGGTAAATTTTCCATTTGGAACTGGTTTTGCTGGTGGAAAGAAATAAAGTGTCGACTTGTCGGGATTACTGTAGATTACGCCATCTTCTTCTATAAAGTTTACGCAACCAGAAGCTGTTCTGTATTCGCTAATCTTCGGACAGTTGGCAATAGCACCGATAGCTCCTTCTTTTTTTAGATTTTTTGGTAGAGTCACTGTTTTCAACTGTTCACAGCCAAAAATCGAATTCTCGTTAACTTGGGTTACATTATTCAAGTTGATGCTCTCTATCTTCTTTGCAGCATCAATAGCACGCTTTGCTATATCAGTTGCCCAACTCGGAACCGTATAATCTTTGTCCTGCTTGTTACGAGGATATTGAACTAATGTATTATTCTTGAACAACACCCCGTTATCTACTTTGTATGGACCAGCATCAGCATCACTTGGCATTACGTACGCCTCTAAAGTATTTATCTGTGAGAAACTAGGGAAATCTGTTTCAATCTCTTGCAAATGAGGTGGAAGAATAATTTTCTTTATACCATTAGTCTGCGAATAATTGAGGAAAGCCGTATGATATATCTTTTTGACTCTGGGATCTACAGTGTAAGTTCCACCTTGTGCATTGTCCGCATCAGTTGGAACCGCATAAAGTTCTGTCATATCCTTAGAATATAGAGCTCCATGCCCATCATCTTTGAATAATGTATTACCTGTATCAACCTTTATCTTTGGCATCTTCCTTACTCTATAAAAAGTATTGTGAGATATACTTGTGACTGAGGCCGGAATTTTTAGGGTGTTTAGTTCTGCACCACTAAAAGACGCATAGTCAATAGTTTTAATTCCTTCCGGTAGGGTGATATCAGTCACACCAGTACATGTATAGGTCTCATTTCCACCCACTTTCGTAACACGAAAGGTAACACCTTTGTTATCACTCCATTTGTCGGGGATAGTGATGGCGCCCGTCTTAGTCTGCTCTGTTCCGACAAACGACAAGGTACTTTCACTTGCTTTTACTACCTGATAGATGATACCGTCATGTCTGACAATGTCTCCATCTGTATACGCAGCCATTTGCTTAGGAAGCAACAGCATTAAAAAAGCGATTGCAAATAGTCTGAAATACTTTAACTTTACTCTCATACTTAATTATTAATTTGGTTAAATATTCTATTCTCAAATCTATAAGAATAATTATCATTTTTTTAGTCGAACCATTTAAAGCTAATTCTTTTATACCTGTCGTTTGAACATATCACTAAATAAACAGATTCGTAGGTGCAAAGTTAGCACTTATAAGAGATTTATTAATTTCTTAAAATGTATTTAAAATTGCTCTTTACGTTTAAAAATTTTCCTCATAGTGCTATTTTGTTTCTATTTAAGGTTATTTATATTTAAAAAGCAAAAGAATCTGGAAGGAAGGTGAAAAAGAAAATCAAATTTACTGTCATAAGTATCACTATTCTGCAATGGGTAAATAGTTAAAAATAAACATGTTACACGAAATGTTAAAAGTGACAGCAACGTGAATTAAAAATAAACTCGGGTTTATATGTGATTAAAAGGACAATCTTTTATTATCTTTGCACGAAACATAACGAGAAGAGATGATAGAAACATTCAACACGGGGGAGACTCAAGAGAGTTTGAGACAGGAATATAATCCAGATGGTTCGGTGCTGCGTAAAGCACAACTGAGACTATTGGATATGGCTATCTATCTACAAGAGACTGCACGCAAGATAGGCGTTCCTTGTAGGTTGGATGGTGGTAATGTGCTCGGTGCTCTGCGTCATGGTGGCTTTATTCCATGGGATGATGATATTGATATGGTGGTGAGCTATTATGATTTCAAGCGTCTTTGCGATTACCTCAAAGCCCACCCCCACCCTCAATATGTGCTGCAAGACAATGATACGGACTCTGGTTTCTATAAAGAATGGGCTTGTCTACGCGACCTAAAGAGTGAGAATCGCAGTCATGAAGCAAGTGACAGTGAGAACAGAAGAGTGCATGAAGCACAGAAGTTTAGGGGCTTGCATATTGATATTTTCCCTTACGAAGGATATATGATACCCTCTTTACAACGCCTTGCAGCTAAACTATCAGTGAATCTCAACTTACAATTTGCCGGCAGATACCCCATGTTAGCGCAGCTTGGTTACGATCTCTTACACCACATTGTATTTCCAGGTTTCCGCATCCTCGGTAGGCTCTTTGGTAATCCCGACCTATACATGCACTCATACGGAGCATGGTTTTATGAGCAAAATCCACGTCAATACATGATTCCTCACAAAGATATCGTCTTCGAAGGATATACTTTTGAAGGTCCAGCTGACCCAGAGGGGCTTTGTAGGATTGCTTATGGCAATTACATGGACTTGCCTCCAAGGGACAAGCGGGACAGACATAAGATTGATGTTGAGTTCAAGTAGGAAGCAAAGGAATAACTAATCTTCTAAAAGTAACGTATGAATATCGCCGTAATCTTCGCTGGAGGCTCTGGTCTCCGCATGCACACAAAGTCAAGACCGAAGCAGTTTCTTGACCTCAATGGTAAGCCGATTATCATTTACACAATAGAGTTGTTCGATAACCATGAGGCTATTGACGCTATTGTTGTAGCCTGTATCGAAAGTTGGATACCCTTCTTAGAAAAGCAGATACGCAAGTTTGAAATCAACAAAGTGGTGAAGATTGTGCCTGGAGGAAGTACTGGGCAGGAATCTATCTACCATGGTTTATGTGCTGCTGAAGAATATGCACAGGAACATAAGGCTGATGCGAAGCAGACAACCGTACTAATACATGATGGTGTGCGACCATTGATAACGGAAGAGACCATCACCGATAATATCAAGAAGGTAGAAGAGGAAGGAAGCTGCATCACCTGTATTCCTGCCACCGAAACCTTTATTGTGAAACAAGATGATGGCAATTTAGAGATTCCTTCACGTGCTAGATCACTCATTGCTCGTGCTCCGCAGAGTTTCCGTTTATCGGATATCATGGCAGCACATCGACGTGCTTTGCAGGAAGGAAAACATGACTTTATAGACTCCTGTACGATGATGAGCCATTATGGACATAAGGTGGCAACGGTTATCGGACCCATGGAGAATATCAAGATTACGACTCCAACAGACTACTTCGTACTGCGTGCAATGGTTCAAGTACATGAAGATCAACAGATATTTGGATTGTAAGAACGACGAAGAAGATGAATAACATACTGAAAGAAGACATACAGCTCTTTGCGTCTCGGTTTGCTTTAGCCACAGAGTTAGAGGGTAAGACGATAGCAATAACTGGTTCCACAGGATTGTTAGGAGCCTGTATGGTGCGTTGTCTATTGGCTTTGAAGACACAAAGAGGCGTCAACTTACATATCGTGGCAGTAGCACGAAATATGGAGAAAGCTGTTCACCTCTTTGGAGAAGAGCGCGAGGAGCTTAGCTATTATCAATATGACTTCAGTGCTACAGAACCTTTCCGACCGAAGAGAAAGGTGGATTATCTTTTCCACTTTGCAGCTCCAACCGCATCAAAAGACTTCGTTGAAAAACCTGTAGAAACGATGAATACGGTTTATATGGGTATGCAGAATATCCTTAACTATGCAGAGCAAGCACAATTGGAATCACTTGTTTTAGCCTCAACATTGGAAGTCTATGGTACGATAACAGATGACTCTACCCCACTCACGGAGGACAAACAAGGTTATCTGGACCCTATGACAACCCGTAGTAGTTACCCTTTGGCAAAGCGTGCAGCAGAAGGGTTATGTCATAACTACGCTGTGGAGAAGCAAGTAAAAGTAAAGGTTGCACGATTGGCACAAACCTTTGGCGCAGGAGTTAGCAAACAGGACAACCGCGTCTTTGCGCAGTTTGCACGTAGCGTTATCCATGATGAAGACATCATCTTACATACAACTGGCGAATTAAGTAGGTGTTATTGCTATACGACAGATGCGATCAGTGCCATGCTTTATATTCTATTGAAAGGTGAAGACGGAACAGCATATAATGTGGCAAATGAAGCAACTTACATCTCCATTCGACAAATGGCTGAACTCGTTGCCAAGACGTTCAATCCTGATCATGTGCATGTAGTGATTGAGATGCAAGATGGTTTAGGCTATTCACCTACCACCAAGTTACGCTTAGACACGCAACGGATACAGAGTTTGGAATGGACACCTTATTATAATATAAAGGAAATGTTCCATCGCTTGATAGCCTCCATGAAAGAAGAGTAGAACATGAAGTATTCTACCTCCAACAGCCAGTTAAAATAATTAAAAGTACACTTTACAAACCTACTAACTATCAAAAAAGAGCATAGAAAGTAAAAGGATTACTCTTTTTTAGCTATCTTTGTAAAACATTCGTAGCTTGTTAGCGAAAGAAAAGATAATATTCAACACTTTAAAATATTAAGCACATGAAAGCAAGAATGCTATTTCTAGCGGCTTCACTCGTTGCCACCTCTGCATTTGCACAAGGCTTGAAATCGGGCATAGACCGCAACAACATGGATCTAAATGTTAAACCGGGAGAGAACTTCTATGAGTATTCTGCAGGTAACTGGATGAAGACTCACCCTCTAGACAAGGAACATCCGATGAACGGCGCATTTGTTGATTTAGAGGAGTTAAACAACAAACGCATCCGAGAAATGGTTGAGGACTATGCTAAGAAACCACAGAGGCAGGGTACAGTAGCACAGAAGATTGCTTCTATCTACAATCTCTACATGGACAGCACACGCCGTAATCGTGAGGGATATACCCCTATTAAACCCGTATTAGCTAAAGTTCGCGCTGCTAAGACACGTAAGGAACTCATCAAACTGATGTATGATCTTGACGAGAAGGGCTATAACACCTTCCCTGTAGGCTTCGGTATGACCACCGACGCAATGAATTCTAGCCGATACATCATCGGTGTTTCACAATCAGGATTGGGCTTGGATCCAGAGTATTACACACAACCTAATGAACAACAAAAGGCTGTTGTGGCTGCTTACAAGAGCTTGAAGAATGACTACCTAAAGATGGTTGGCAATGCTCCAGCAGTTGCAAAGAAGAAGATGGAAGAGGCTTTTGCACTTGAGAATCGCATTGCGAAGGTTAGTTATGATCAAGTGAAATCACGTGATCCACAGGCTAATTACCATCCAATGACATGGGAACAGCTCTTAAAGGATTACCCAGGTATTGATTGGAACTATATCCTGAAGATTGCTGGCTATCCTAATAATGGTGGTAAAGTGGATGTTGGTCAGCCAGAGCCAGTACATGAGGTGGAGAAAATATTAGCTACTGCGCCACTCGATCAGTTGAAGGCTTACATGGAATTAGCTGTTATTTCAAGTTCTGCAGGTATGCTTTCTGATGCTTTCTCAAAGCGTAAATTCGAGTACACAAAGGTTGCTTACGGCGTTCAGCAGCAACAGCCACGTTGGAAACGTGCTTTATCTTTCGTACAAGGTATCATGGGCGAGGCCGTTGGTAAGCTCTATGTTCAGAAGTACTTCCCAGAGAGTAGCAAGGAAAGAATGGTTCAGCTTGTTAAGAACTTGCAATCAGCTTTTGCACAGCGTATCGAAGAGAATACATGGATGACAGCTGCTACAAAGGCAAAAGCACTCGAAAAGTTACAGGCATTCGACATAAAGATTGGCTATCCAGATAAGTGGCAAAACATGGATAGTGTATTTGTTATTGACGACGCAAAGTCACTTCTTGACAATGTAAAGAACGTACAAGAGGCTGCCTCAAAATATATTATCTCTAAGCGTTGGGGCAAACCAGTTGATAAGAAACTATGGCACATGACACCACAGACGGTCAATGCTTATTATGATCCATCAACGAATAGTATCAACTTCCCAGCCGCTATCCTCCAGCCTCCATTCTTTGATCCTGAGGTCGATGATGCCGCTAACTATGGTGCTATTGGTGCTGTGATTGGTCACGAGATGAGCCACGGCTTCGATGATCAAGGTTGCCAGTTTGATAAGGAAGGAAACATGAAGAACTGGTGGACAGACGAAGACAAGAAGAACTACGATGCACGAACAAAGGTATTAGTAGACTGGTTCAACCAGCAAGAAGTTATACCAGGACTAAAGGTAAATGGCGAGAAAACGCTTGGAGAAAACATTGGTGATAATGGTGGTTTAAACGTTGCTTATCGTGCATTAGAGAATAGTATGAAGCAGAATCCACTTACCGACAAGGATGGTTTCACCCCTTCTCAACGTTTCTTCCTCGCATGGGGTCGTGTATGGGCAAGCAATGTTGCACCTCAATTTGTTGCTTACATCGTTAACTCAGACGTACATTCTCCTAACGTAAGTCGTGTTAATGCAGCCCTTCCTATGATAGATGCTTGGTACAAGGCATTCGATATTAAAGAGGGTGATAAACTCTTTGTCCCACAGGAGAAACGTGCTCACATCTGGTAAGATAACAGCCCTTCCCACCCTCTCTCCGAATGAGAGGGAGAGTGGAGAGAGCATTCTACATACAAAGAGGGCGTTTCCTCATATCAAGAAGGGCGTTTCTTCGTGTTGAAGAAACGCCCTTCTTGCATTAAAGAAAGCCTCTCTTGAAAAAGAGAGGAGCGTTAGTTCTGTTGGATATGATATCACAAAGTAGGGACAGACGTCCTCGTCTGTCCGCCAAAACACAATTATCAAAAGCCTCCCCGAGCTCTTCCAAGGGAGGGGATGTTGCCTAACAGGATGCAATGGAAAGATAAACGG
>ERZ773006.397-NODE-397-length-21018-cov-17.7909_pt1 | contig 21018 bp, 26 predicted proteins | sample MGYA00580843_ERZ773006 | MGnify/ENA primary metagenome ERZ773006 (study PRJEB29015, sample SAMEA2738011) | human oral metagenome | biome: human oral; feature: human-associated habitat; material: dental | place: China | collected 2052 ...
CGAAATCAACCCAGAAATCAACGAAGCACTTGTCGTTGAATTCTACAACAAAATGCTTTAATTTTAAGAAATATCTTACAGAAAGCCTACAACAGTGGGCTTTTTGCTTTGTCTTAAAATGTTGATTTCTGGGTTTGCTTAGATATTTGCTAGATTGATTTCATAGCCGTTTCAAAGAATGAGACGGCTTTTTTGGCGTTCATTTTTGAGAGGTAAAAAGAAGCATGACTCTCCCACAGCAATAGAGCTTTTAGGCGGGAAAACCACACTTCTTTCTTAACTAAATTATACATTTTATTGATTTTAAAATCAAATAAAGGTGTCCCACCTCCTACCGCAGAAAGATCTGTTTCAAGGGGAGATGGAAAACCTCTATTCGTTAAATAGATTATAATCGAAAAAATGAATTGACGCAAGTATATTTAAAGCCCACCCATTGGTGATAGTCGGTTCCTTTGCATGCTATAGCATACGACATTTTACAAGGAAAATAAAGTAGTAAGCTAGTCTAATGGAGTATCTGTAGTACTTTAGCAAACAAGGTGTGCTATAATGCTTTTAACAGGAACTAAAAGCCATTAGTAAATAACTAATATTGGGTCATATTGTTCCGCTGTTAGAGAGAAGGAACTCAATGAAACTATGGGAATGTGTTGATAAAAATGTTCGCCTTATTTTAGAAGATGGGACTTCCATCAAGGGCAGGGTGGTTGATTGGTTTGATGGTTATGATTTAGATGGTCCTGACGAATTAGTCATAGGTGATCGCTCATATCCTGAAGATATTATCAAGAAAATCAAAATTATTAGGGCTTAGTTCAACCTAGGCGATTTTATCGACTAGCATAAGAACTATCGAAAAAATAGCAGAGAGGAAAATAAATGAGTAGGCAACTATGGAACTACCTACGCTCAAGAGTTCAGGTAGTCACTAATGACGGCAAGATAATCAAGGGACGTGTAATAGACTTTGTTGACGAAATGGACAATGATGAGCAAGATGAAATCACTATCCTCATTGACAATCCTAGTCCAGATGAAGCTACTGAAATTTCTCTCTTTGAGAGTGAGATTGTCTCGATTAAAACAATCTCATAGGACTTAGAACAATCTAGGTGCTTTTACCTGCCTTATTTGAAAGAAAACACTATGGAAAAGGATTTAGTTTATATGGCAATATTAGATGATTTACAAGAGTTATATGACAATGGTTGGGATGCCTCTTTTGATTATAATGGTCAAGTATGTGGGATTTTTCCTAATTCTGTTCATGACATTAGAGTGGTGATTGGAGGTAAAGAATATCAGGTATCGTCATTCATTGATCTGATTTCTTTAAAAATTGGCGATAACACTTTAATAGAAATCATGGATGGAATTGAAGTGCAGTATTATTAAAATAAAAATCACGCTTGATGAATGAATCGCACCCCAAAATTAGATTTTATTTGTTAAATTTTTGGAACGTAGTTCAATATGCTGCAACGCTCTTATTAGGAGGGGATGGGTAATGGGATATAGTCAACAAGTATTAGACATGCTCCAGCAAGCAGTCAGTGGTCAGATTGATAATTTTTGGGATTTTTCCTTTACGTTTAACGCACTTTTTGGAGAAGATGAGGAATTTGCCGAGGCTTGGGCTAATGAAAACTCTGAAATGTTTGACGCTCTCAATGACTTTGAGTTGATGATATTTTTAGAGGAACATGATCCAAGCGACAAACAAGGTTTTATCGATTTCTTAACACCTTACTACGAAAAAGCAAAGCAATTAGCTAATATTGAAAGGGATATTTAAATGAAGCTCTGGGAATTTAACCGTACAGATGTAGTTATCACGCTTAAAAATGACGTGGTAGTTAGAGGATTTGTGGAGGACTATTGTGACGCCTCGGATAATGCCGAGGAGATGGATTCCTTACTTGTAGATGTTGATGGAACTCTTAGAGAGTATTTTGAGGATGAAATCGTCAGCATCATAGAAAGCTAGTAGTGGGAATAGAACCTAATGAATAATTTTGTCTGTAAAGATTGTTTTAGTTGGGATGGTCTTGTATGAAAAAGTATGAAATTAAAAAATATTTAGACAAAGATCTTGAATTTAATTATAATAGCCGAGGTGCTTGCTTTTTATCGAGTATATGTGTAGTTGGTTATGATTATGAAGGTCAGCAGTTTGATACAATTGATGAAGCTATGGAAGCTAAAGTATTTGACGGGAAAAGCTTAGTAGATATATGGGATGAAGTTTTTCCACAAGTTATTTAAAATAAAAAGCACCCATGTCAGGAGCAATTTACTTGCTTACTGAACTCATCAATGACGCATCGCTATCTAAATCCAGCAAGATAACAAAATGCCTTAAGATAAGACTTTATATTGCAAGAAGCCTACAATAGTGGGCTTTTTGCTTTGTCTTAAACCGTTGATTTCTGGGTTTAGGCATTGTCGGAAGGAGTGCTTTTAGTAATCGAGAATCTTTCTAGCTATAGTATAAAGAAATCCGTGTTTTAGGTGACTTTTCCGCCCTCATTTTCAGCTTTTGTGCTAAAATAGATTTATAAACTTAAGATAAGGAATGTTTATGAAATCGGGTAATGTATTATTGAAAGGATGCCTTTATTTCTGGGGTGGCTTGTTTTTACTAGGTCTCTTGGTTCAGGTAGCTCTGCCTTTGGCAATTTGTGGCTTGATAGGTTTCGGGGCTTATCTAGTCTATAAGCGTTGGTGTTATCCTCTTTTGAAGGATCGTTCTTTGGAAGATCAGATTGAGCTTTTAAAAGCGCGTATTCGTCAGGCCGATAAAGATATCCAGCAGTTAGAAGAGACTTTGTCTGAAAAAGGATCAGCAGCCTATAAAAGCCTAGCTAATCAGGTCTTGATTGAACTTCAAGAAATTCATCAAGAGGCTAATCGTTTAAAATCTTATATTGACGAAGCTGTTTATAGTCGCATTGATAAAAAGGTTCGCTCAGTAAGGGCGACCATAGACGTCCAGCTAGAGCGACTAGAAAGAGAGAGTCTGGTAGACATCGAAAATAAGGAGCCCGAAGAATTGGCGCCTGAATTGTCTCAGACTTTGGCAAATATTGCTGCGGACCATCAAGCGATTCTCGACAAAATCGAGTCATCGGATGTTGGAGCCAAAGAAGAGCTGACGGCCATCCATAGTTTAAAAATGGAGAAATTCCAAACGATTTTAGAGGGCTATTTAAAGATTAAGGCAAATCCCAAAAATTATAATCGGGCGGAAGAACGCTTGGAACAAGCTAAAGCAGCCATCGAACAATTTGACCTTGAGCTAGACCAAGTTTTGAGAGAACTCAATGAAACAGATATGCGCGATTTTGATATTAGCCTGCGTATCTTGGGAAAAGATCGCAAAGAATAGGGTAGACACAAAGGAGTAACCATGACAGAATTTAATTTTGATATTGATCAGATTGCTAATAATACAGTGGCCAAAGTGGACAAGACAACCGAAATCATCGAGACCAATACAGGCTCAGCCCAGACGATCACTTTTCTTGAAAAGCTAAGTCCTGAGCAACAAGAGCAAATCAAGGCGCGCGTGCCTCAGTTGGTGGATCAGTTTGTCACAGACCAAAATGCTCTCTTGGACTTTGGTCAATCAGCGGTGGAAGGTGTCAATGGGACCGTTAACCGTATCTTGACCGAGCAGAAGAAACTGCAAATTCCTCAGGTGGATGACCTGCTGAAAAATACCAACCGTGAACTCCAAGGTTTTGTAGCCAAATACAAGAATGCTGAAATTGCAGAGTTGGAAGAAAAGCCAAACTTTTTGCAAAAATTGTTTAAAAAGAGCCAGAACAGTCTGCAAGAATTTTATTTTGACTCAAAAACAGTTGAGCAAAAGCTAGATGGTATGGCTGCTGCTGTGGTCAAGCAAGAAGATGTGCTGGCGCGAAATATTGTTTCTGCTGAAATGCTGATTGAGGACAATACCAAATCCATTGAAAATCTAGTGGGAGTTATTTCCTTTATAGAAGCAAGCCAGACAGAAGCTGGCAATCGTGCTGCAGAACTGAAGGCTCAAGTTGACCAACTAGATTCAAGTACGGTAGAATATCAAACCAAGTCCCAAGAATTAGCTCGTATGGCAGAAGTGGTCAATACACTGGAACAACAACATACAGAGTATGTTAGCCGCCTTTACGTAGCTTGGACGACGACTCCACAAATGCGTAATCTCGTCAAAGTTTCATCGGACATGCGCCAAAAATTGGGCATGCTTCGTCGCAATACCATTCCAACCATGAAGCTTTCGATTGCTCAACTTGGTATTTTGCAACAATCGATGAAATCAGGTGTCGTGGCAGATGCCATTGTCAATGCCAACAATGCCGCCCTTCAGATGCTAGCTGAAACCAGCAAGGAAGTGATTCCGCAGATGGAACGAATTGCCCAAAGTCCAACAGTAGCTGTTGAATCCGTCACCAAACTTGCTGAAAGTCTAGTCGCTCAAAACCAAGGTATCGTTGCTGCCATTGAGTTGGGACGTCAGAAACGTGCTCAACTAGAAACAACTATCGTCAAATCCGCAGAAATGATCAACGATTCTGTTAAACTCCGCGATGAGAAAATCGTCCAAGCCCTTCTCGACCAAGGAAAGGCTGCTCAGAAAGAAGTACAAGAATAAAAATAAATCCTCTGCAATGTAGATTTGCAGGGGATTTTATTCGTTTTTATGAACAAGACAGGTGGAATACTTTTTCCCAAGCCAGAGTGCAAAGAGAAGATTGATGATGACGATTCCTGAACCGATCAGTGAAAATAGGAAAAATTCGCTAGTCGAAACCTGCCACAAATGTACGATGTCTGTAATCAAATAAGCATTGACAGGGAAACAGAGGATAGAAGTAATCAGAGCAGGGATATACTTGCGAAGAAGGATTGATTGTCCGATATGGAGCAAGAGATGAAGCGCAAAAGCCACAAATCCCCCTAACCAAATTAATTCGAGCGTTCTAGATTGAGTAAAATACGCAAATAAGGTGATGGATAGGACAAGAATAAACTCCTCAAAAACAGCGAGAGCAAATCCCTCTGTTGTCATTTCTTTGTGGATTTTGAGAATAGTTGGAGCCTTTTGGGCCAGCAAGGTTTCGTTGAAATGAATCCAAGGGACAAGACCGATAATTTCTTCCATATCGTGAAAGATAAAGAGTAGCGGGAACATCCAAAGATAAAATGCCATAAATCTCTCCTGAAAAGTTATAGATCGCTAACCAATAAAGCAAAAAACGCCCAGTAAGGCGTTTTGAGTTATGCTTATTTAACCTCTGTAAAGGTTGTGAATGTTATTTTAGCACCCTTTAAACGCCGTTATATCAACGTTTTTAGATCGTTCTTTAGAAAATGTAGTCATAAATGTAGTCATTTTGCTAAGCCGTCAATTTTGCAATTTCTTTGAGGTAGATTTCAACGGCTTCTGCTTTCTTTTTCGGTGCCAATTCAGCATAAGTGTCCATTGTCGTTTTGATCGACTTATGGCCCATTCTTATCTGGAGCTCTTTCCAGTTTGCACCAGCATTCAGCATCAAAGAAGCGTGTGTATGACGGAAAAGGTGAAAACCATAGTTTGGTAGTCCCAACTCTGTCAAACGCTTTTTAAGCGTTGCACGTTCATTTCTATCACACATATAGTTCCCGTAAATTGTCGGGAAAATTAGGTCCACAGTTGGTAAATCGTGACTCGCAAAATAATCACTCATCTCAGCATGAAAAGCTTTCAAGTCCTCTAAGACTTGTCTCGGGACTGCAACTCTTCTGTTACCAGAATCAGTTTTGGCACTGTTCTTACAAACAATCTCACCCTTAATCCCAAGTTTCTTATTTCCAGCTTTCCACATCAGTGTTTTGTTAACGATGATTTCATTGGAATCAAAATCGAGATCATGAATAGATAAAGCAAGAAGTTCATTGATTCGAAGCGCAGAAGCCAGTAGTGTGTCGCAGATGACCTTAAATCTTCGATTTGCTCGAGTATCAGGAAGAGTATCAAGATAGTTCAGCCAAGTAGCCAAGTCCTCTCCATGCAAAACCATGATTCTCTCCTTTACCACCTTCGGTTTTGGAGGGATTTTTACTGTCCGAGCTGGATTATGAGAAAGTTCAAAATTTGTAATCCCATAATCAAAAATATCACTGAGCTTATAGATAACTGCACCGAAATCTTTTGCGTGTCCCTTTTTGGACTTTTTTACACCCGATTCAACAGACTTTTTAGATTGTTGAGCTAATTTATTAACCCAAATCTGAATATCTGCAGATTTTATTTCTTCAGGCCTATATTCTCCAAACTTAGGAATCAGATAGGTATCAAGATAACTTCGAACCCGATTGATAGTATTCTGAGAAGTAACCCAGGTCACAAAACTGACAAACCAAGCTTCAGCCAACTCTCTAAAATTATTAACCAACAAGGTTTCTTTTACAGTTGATCCCTTCTCTTCGAACTCTATCCGAGCTTGAATGATTTTTCTATCAAGGCTTCGTAACGTTTTAGCTGTTATTGATGATGTAACCTTTTTACCAGTCTTAACATCTACACCAATATATACACCACGCTGCGTATAGCTAACAGTCCCGTTACTTTTGGTAGTTTTAATGACTTTTCGATTGTTGTGAATGATAGTTTCCTTCTGCATAGTAGCCTTTCACGTTCGGATATATAAAAGGCTAAAATAACAACCTCACATTATTCTATGTGATATTACTATTTTAGCACATTTTTAAAATTAAGGAGTTAAATAGTTCAGCACATCCTCCATTTTGTAGTAAACAGTTCTCGTTCCCTCAATTGGTGGTTCTAGACGCTTAAGCCCTGTCTTCTCCCAAGACTTCAAGGTGTTTGGTGAAATCTTAAGTATCGAGAGTAGCTCTTTCTGAGTAAGTATACTTGCATTCTTTTGAGTATTTTCTTGTTTCTGCATCAAAGCAAGCAAACAATTCAAAATCTGTTCGATCTGATTCAATTTTATAAGTTCATTATTCGTCATTCTTCACTCTCCTTTTTATGATTTGAGTGTCTACGTGAATCCAGATATTTTGCGAAAAAATAAGTCTTATCAATAATGAGATTCAAAAGTGACGGATTCTCAACTCGTGCATATCTAACAAGATTGTTAAACTCAGTAAAGTTGTGTTCTTCGATAATATCAATTACAGTTGAAAGAAATTGATCGTTATTGTTAGTGATTAGAAATTGCTCCAATTCAAAACCACAACCTGATTCAATCTCATCCATATTGTAAAGTGTTTTGTCAGGATTCTCTGCGTGTATGAAATAATCATACATCCCCTTTGGTGACATGACTACTTCCACGTGAGAAGGAGTATTGAGCCTTTCAGTTAGAAGCTCTGAGACCTGCGTATAGCTTTTAAGTGATTCGAAAAATAGGACCCCGTGCTTATGTGCTTTTTTAAATTCTCCAGTTTCTTTATTAACATCCTTATCATGCCAAGGACTCAAGACAAATGGAATATGCATTTCTTCAAGAACATCTAAATAATTTTCCGGCGCGCTTTCTTGATAAATCAGGAATGCCCACTTATTCGAACGTTTATCTTTGGCCATGAATACCTCCTTTCAAATAGCATTTTCAAATTGTTTGCAATTCATGTGATTATTGATTACTGATACACTGGGGGTCGTAGTAACCCCAGTGTATCTGCCAATTAGATTTCATGACAAGGCAGTACTTCTGGTCTTCACTACGTGAACCAAGCACTGCCAATTTATTATCTTTTTGTAGATTTAAACCAGAGCTTATTACCTCGCCGATTTGGTGCAGAAAAATAATATTCTGGATTGCGACTAGAAATTTCTTCTTTGATATAGGCTTCCATATCTCTCAGTAATTTCTGAGCCTGTTGCGTCTTTGGATATTTAATCACAATCGTTACAGAATCTTTTCTTACATCAACAACACACTTAGATATCGCTCTATTGAATTTCCTTAAAATAGGATTGAACCTTGTCACAGTTGAAGAGTTATCAATTGAAAATGCTAGTTGAGAATTCTCATCTTGTCTCAAAAACTGAATGAGGCGAAGTGTTTGATAAGCAGACCTAAAGTAGTTGTTAGGTGTGTCATAAAGAAATCGTAAAAGTAACTCAATTGTGATTAATAGTACTGCGATTAATGACATTAGAATAGCTATGATTTTTGTATAGTACTCACCTTGACTTAACCAACTACTTATAGTCACAAACAACTCTGATAAGTATGTGCTTTGAGCATTTCCCAATAAATCTTGCGTGAACCTAAAACATAGGCTCAATAAAAAGAAAAACAAACCATACGTAAGTAGTACTACTGTAATATTAAATGTTCTTTGAAAAAAATTCGTTTTGACAATCATAAAATACCTTTCTTTGTGAAATAAGTCGGGCATAGTAAGGGAAGAACTTGATAAGGATGCTCATTATCAATAATTTGAATTAAGCCCGTACCTCTCCCTATCGGGATAACAATACCTTCCGGATCCAAGTCTGGAAACAGAAATTGTGTTGTTTTCTTATTGATATTTCCAATTTGAATCAATACATTCAGTTGCTCTCGAACAGAAACTGGGATTGTGTTATGATCGAATCGCTGACTAACTAGCAGAAGATGGACTCTAGTTGCTCGTCCCAGCAAAGCAACTTGTGATAAGAGTGAAAAGAAAGACTCTTTTATCGTTTTATTAACCCCTTCAGAAAGTGCGAGAACTTCGTCTATTACAATAGTTAAATGCTTAAACTCTTGGTCAGGATTGTCATAGAGAATTTCTTGACGTTCTTGAATAAGATTCAAACATGAGCTTAAATTTTCATTTATCTCTGATACAAAATCAGACTTTGAACGATTGCGCTGAGGATGAATGACTTCAATCTCATTTTCACGAGCCCATCTTGATGGTGTATCAAATTTGGGGTCGACAATAATTAAGTCCGAAAAATTTTTCAGTAAGCATAGAAAGTACGTCAGAGCATAAGATTTCCCAGAGCCACTATTTCCTGCGATAGCTACAGAAGTTACTTTATTAAAATCCAGAGTTAGATTCTTCATAATCGGAATGATGTTATATTCTTGTTTCAAGACAAATTGATCCAAATCTGAAATTACAAGCCTTTCAGAAATCCCTTCTTTCCACGGGAAAAACAAACCTCGTTGTACATGTATATCATCCGTTTCCAGAGCAAGAAAGTAAGCAGAATTCTGTTTGAGAACTGTGTACCTTGGAAAGAGAGCTGCATTAGCAATCAGAAAAATTTTCTGATAAAGTTCGTCATCAATAATGTATCCCGACGGTAGTCTTGGTATAAACAGAAAACCATCTTGCATGATTTTAATGTCAAAACTATTAGTGTAGCTAGTTTCTCCCTGCATAATACTGCCAAGCCCCATATTTAGGGCTTGGAGCAAGTATTGAGCAAGTTCTTTAGTAGTCATTATTTGACCTCTTTGATGCCATTTGCACGGAAATAAACATTATAACCAACTTCGCAAACTTCAAGATTCTCAAAATCAACCATTGCTAAATAAGACGGAAGTGCAACTTCAGATTCAAATTTGACCTGAAAAGGTGGCAAATCTTTCTGAGAAAACCAGGCCTTGTGCCCGATAATCTCTCCGGTTGGCTGACCGTCCTCGAACTTAATTTGCGCTTCAAATTCAGTACTCAAGCGATGAATCGCTTGTTTTTGATCAACATATTGTTTAGCTGTGTTGTCTGAATAGCCGTTTTTACGGTTTTTTGTTTTCATATAATTTACCTCTTTCTGATTTATCGTACTCCAGTTATATTCTTCGATTTATTTTATTAAACAATCATAGCAATCACCTCCCTATCTATAGGGACAATTTCTAATAAAATTCGGAGGTATTTAGAAAAAATTTTTTTAAATTATTTTTTGTTGTCATCAAGTTTGCAACTGTTTTATATTGCAATTCTTATTAGTTATGATATAATGATAGTAATAAGTGAGCCTGGGGGGAACCTAGGTGTGGAGGAAAACTAGAAGATATAGAGAGTTTTCACGTCTATATTATATTGTGCTCATAAAACAATAAACCAATGTTTAAAAAAATGACTATTGGAAGTGTTTTTAGTGCACTCTCGAATCTTCAATAAAGTAGGAAAAAGGCTAACAAAGAGAAATATTGTTGGCCTTTTTTTCGTGTCTCATTTTAATGTTCAATACCGTTTAAAGAAAGGAGGTTTTTACTTATGAAAGAAGATTAAGCTATTCTTTTTCCATTATTTCAACCACTACTGCAGACGGATTGAGACATGTAAAATTCATTGTTCCTCCGTTTGCATAAAGGCCAATGTTTTCTTGTTTCTTTTCGTCGTTTTATACCACTCATGAAAAGGACAAGAAATGTCAAAAATTATTAATAAACGAGAAGAAAAAATACTTTAAGCAAAAAAGCAAAACGACTGGGATACCGTGCTGAAACTCCTGGATCAAGAGTTCGAAAATTCACTTCGAAAGGATTCTCGTTATCATTTAACTAATCTGAATAAAATCGTTTCAGATAATGGAAGATACACCGAACTAATAGATTTAGTGCGTAACAATGATTCTAATCCATTAGATAATTTAATTGAAATAGAGAGAAATAAAACGTTGTACAAAGCATTAAAAAGTTTAAGCTGTAGCGAATATAAACTGTTTGTAAATCGAGTTGAAGATAAAAAATCATTTAGACAATTAGCTACTGAACTTGGTATCAGTGATAAAACAGCTAAAACGAAATTTGAGAAGATTAGATTTAAACTTCAAGAAGAATTAAGGGATTGGAGATTTTAGAATATTTTTCTTAAACAATATTCTGCTTCATATATAATTTTAACAATTTAAACAAAAAAACACTGTGATATTTTTGCATCACAGTGTTTTTCCTTATTATTTTATCAAGATGAATAGTGATGGAACTTATATCAGACTATCGTTCATTTCTTCGTAATTCGACAATATAGTTATAGGTATCTTTTTTTAGCTTTGCAAGTGAAATCTTTAAATAATTATTAAAACTAGGACTAGCAATTTCTCCGTATATCATAGCATCAAAAAAACTATCTGTGATATCAATTTTTGAATTTTCAGTTTCTAACAGTTCCTCCAGACTTTTACGATATTCTTTACAATACTCTTGCTCCCTGCTAAACATATTATCAACATCAACTTGATGTATTTTGTAAGCTTCTTCCAACTCTAAAATATTATTGTTTTGTTGCACTGAGTCAAAATATAATTTTATTCCTGATGAGTTTCCAATTGGAGAAACTTTGAATAAAATTTCTTCATTACTTTTAAGATCAAATGGGCAAAATTTATAAGTTTTAGTACCTTTTATTCTATTACATGTGTCACAACAAGGAATTAAATTGCTAAGAGTTAAAGCAAAGAATGGATATTTATCTTTATCATAGTAATGGTCGAAGTTAGCACCTAGATAATTCTTTCTAGAATTAATATAATTTCTATTACAATAGGGACATACGGTTACATCAAGATTTTTGACTAAAATCATATTATTTCTAATCCCAATAGTTTCATCTTTTAAATGAAAAATTCCAGAATAATAACTTTTATAAATTCTCAAATCTTTTTCACTTTGCTTTATAAGTTTTTTATATTTCTTATTGTTTGTAGCTAAAGAATCACAAAATCTTTTTAATTTTGTAAAATCCATAGTAAGTAGTTCATAAACGTCCTTAATTTTTATTTTTTGAGAATTTTTCTTCGGAAGTTTATTTAATAAAGTTACCATAGCTGTTCCCTTACCATTAGCTTTAACAATCGATGGCTTCTTTCTTAAAACAAAATCATAATATCTATCTAATTCCTGTTGACTATAAAAACTATTTATTTTTATCATTTTTTCCTTCTTGAAGCTCTTTTATTTTTTCTTGATACATCTTGATCTTTCTTTCGTACTCTAAAATTTGATATTCTTCTTTATCCCAATTTATACTTTCAAGCTGAATTTTCAAATGATTACGAATAATATCTTCACCAATCATATCTACTAATTTTTCAAAAAACTCGCGAATATCCTGAGCCGGTGTATCTTTATTAAAATCTATTCTATACCTCTTAATAAATGCTTTATATGTTTTATTTCGTCGAATCATTTCTTCATTTGAGCAACTCCTAAATATCTTCAATAAGTCTTCAATAACTTGTTGTGAAAAAGCACCTTTAGGAGCCTCTAAGAAAAATGAATTCTTAAATAAACTATAAATATTATGGCCGAAAGTCTTAAATTCATTAGTAGAATTATCACGTTTATTATTGTCTTCTGGTAAATATATTACATCCTCTGCCAGAAAGTCTGAAAGAATTATTGGTGAATGTGTTGATAATATTATTCGAACTGCACCATTCCTTTTTTTCATAATTTTACCAATAATAGGTAGAACACTGTTTACCCAGTTTCTTTGCCACTCAGGATGTAGCCCTAGATCAACTTCATCAAGTAATACTAGCACTTTATTACTATTTAGATCACTTTTTATACTATTTAAGCGTCCAAGCAAATTAAGTAAAGCTAACTCACCCGAACTGAGTCCAGACCATTCAAATTCCAGTACAGAAAATACTTCTTTTGAAATCCAATTATTTGACGCTTTTTTATTTAAAATTTTTAAGATTTCTTCTAAAAACTTTCTATCATTCTCCTCAATAAATACAAAAGCTTTTCCAACATTACTACTAATATTACTTAAATCCTTAAAAAAATCTTTTATCTTAGAGATCTTTTTTTTCGCATTATTATTTAAAAAATTATCTAAACCATCATAGAAACGATCAGTCGGTTGTATAGTTTTAGGATCTATTTCGCTCATCAAATAGATGATTTGTTCATGATTCAATTCTGAGAAAATATATTCACTAATTACTGAAAAAAATTTTCTTAATAATACTTTTATTATTTTCTTTTCTTTATTTACACATTTTATTATTTCTTTTAGTTTACTTTCCCATTCTTCATTTAACGGATTACCTGTTAAGTAATGTTTATCATATGAATTTATCCCTTCACCTATTTGATTTAACCTAAGAAACACTTTTTTATCCGATAGTTCAATTAAATTTTGCCATTTCGTATTTTTATTTCCCTCTTTATAATAATCAATAACTACTTTGACTTGTTTGATCGAATCTTCACGATTCAAGTTTACGAGGTCCATCGTATTTAGATATGCGGAAGTAGAAATATCAACAGAGTCACTAGAAGTAGCTTGTAATTTATTCAACTCTATCGAAGCAGAATACTTAACGAAAGAATACCCTAATACATCCTTGTAATCCTTATAGAATTTTGCTAGTGAATTCTTATTTTTTTCTAATAAAGAATTTATCAACCTTGTTTTTCCCGAACCGTTTTCACCAACTACACAGTGTACAGATTCAATTTCATTAGAATAATTTAGTCTGTAATTAAAATTGCCAGTATTATTTACCATTTCAAACCTCCTTTACTATACATTCAAAGTGTGTTAATCCACAATAAGCATCTAATCTGCTGAGAACTATTTCTATATCTCTCATTTTCATTTTCTTTTCCTCTTCCGTTTTATCATATTCCGGAATTTCTATTTTTAAAGCACCTTGAATGGACCCTGTTTTCAATTGCCTTCCAATAATATGTCTAAATCCTATTTCACTATCTTTATAAATTTTATTAATATTTTGAATTTTTGACAAACTGGGTGCAAAAGAATGCATTTTACACCATTTCTCAATATCCACTCCTACCGGATATGGGATGAAAATTCGAATTACGTTCTTAAGTATTAGTTTATACTTCCAACTTTGTCGACCTGCCCATATATAGTCTAACCCTTTAGCTTCGATTACCTTAAAAACTGTAGCTAGATAAATTGCAGCATTTTTTTTCGTTATAAATAAAACATCTCCCGATTTAGGTGGATTTCCTTTTAAATTATTGTCTCTCTCACTATACCCCCAAATAGAGAATAATTCTTCTTCAGATTCTTGGATTTCTTTTATGTCAATACATTCATTTTCAGATTCCAAAATGGAAATGATAGTCGATTTATGAACCTTCTTTTCTATTGTATTAAGATAAGGTGTTGTTACACCATCTCCACCAGCCATCACAAAAACATTCCCTTTTAACATCATTTACCTCGTTCTTTATACAATAATAGTAACTATTGTTTGTTACTCAAAATTTTCATACTTGCTTTTTAAATCAAATAAAGCTCTTATATGAATTATATCATAATATACATTATTGGTTCTACCAATTTCTGTTTACTTAGAAAAATAATTATAATATTATTTCCAAAGGTAGTATAATTTCGTTACCGCTTGAATAAAAACATCCAGTAGTGTATAATGTTAACATAGATACCTAGTATAATAGGATAAATATTATTTGAAAGGTTTTTAAATATGAATAATCCCAAAGAAACAAAAAATACTATTACACGTAAAAGCGTTAATACTATCTTGAGAGATCTATTTAATTATGAGCGTATTGAATTTAATAACTATCAAAATAACTTAAATAAAAAACACAATTTGTATTTCAGAGGCGAAAGTTCCTACTATGAATTCCGTACTCCTTCTCTTTATCTTCAAAAAAATTTAACCAATAATGGAAGTGAATACTACTACAGAGTACTTCTCAACGAACTAGGAAGAGATGATTATCAAGAGAACACTTCATTAGTGAGACTGATTTCTGAATTACAACACTATGGCGCAAAAACAAGAATGCTTGATATCACAAAAAATCCATTAATTGCTCTGTACTTCGCTGTTGAAAAAGACAATGATAAACCTGGTTATGTCTATATTTATTCTGATAAACTTAATGAAAAGTTTGATACAGGTCATACTATAGCTATTAAATCTGCACTAAATTTTATGCCTCAAGATATTATTAATAATTTTTTTACGGCAATTGAAAATCTTATACGAAATAATAAAAATGAATATCATCTTAAAGCTCTTGAATTGCAAACCCTAGACAACCTTATAAATTCTAGTTTTGTTACACCAGATTACTCTGAACAAATAAGAGAATTTATGGAGCTATTAAATCAAAGAGCTAAAGTTAGAGAAAGACTGAACTTCCCTTTTAAAATATATAATGACTTACAAAGGGCTCATATAGTTATTCCATCAAAAGCAACTGATAGAATCCGACAACAACAGGGAGCATTTATTTACCCACGATTTGTAAACACGTTTAAAAAAGAACACCATAACATAAAACAGGAAATCTCTGAATCAATAGATAAACTATCAGTAACTCTATTTACACCAAAAAAATCTAAAAAAGAAGCAGCCCTGGAGGAATATACTTCATTTTCTGTCATTAAGATTGATCCTGCCAACAAAGAAGAGATTCGGAGAGAGTTAGAACTTCTTGGAATAACTGAAGGTTTTGTCTATCCAGATATTGAACATCAGTCAAAAGCTTTGTTAAATATTTTAAATAATGATAATTAGGTAAAAACAATTATATTTAATTCTTATCTTACACCATATTATAATTTAAAAGAGATCAAGAATAATGAACTGTACCCCTTCGTTTGGACGTTCTGGATCTTCTGGCCAGTCTTGACCAAGAGTATCTCCGTTTTTTATACTCATCTTCTCTGGACGAACTCCATGAAGTAAGAGATTCATACGAGTCAAGTTATAAGTTGCAGTGTTCTTTTCTTGCCCATAGTAATTGAGGCTTTTCTGTAGTTCTTCCGATAAATGCTTTTTAACAGTTAACAAGAGAGAACCTGAACCGACTGTCGGGTCGTAGATAGAAGTAATATTTTGATTTGTCGCGACAATCTGCGCTATAACTTCACTGACTTGATGTGGCGTGTAGAATTCTCCAGCCTTCTTACCAGATTCCATAGCAAATTGCCCAATCAAGTACTCATAGGCGTCCCCAAGTACATCTCCATTTTGAAGAGCCACCATGTCCAAATCTTCAAACAGACGGATTAATGCTTGGGTGTTTTTATTCCGTTCATTCAAGTCGTTACCAAGAGCTGTATCTGTTAAATCCAGTGTTGAACTTGAAAAAAGGCCTTTGAAATCATCAGAACCATTGGTAACAGCAATACTGCGTTCGAATTGGTTAAGGCTATCAGTTACTTTCTGAACTTCAAAATTCCCGGCATTCATATCGTGGACCCATGTTTGATATAGATATTCGGGGCGCACAAAATATCCCAAGATGTCCTGAATCATTTTTTCCAGTTCAGTACCATATTCTTGATGGGCGTTTTTATATTCTTCAAACCAATCTTCTTCCTTAGAAATACCTGCGGTTGTCGCAAATGTCTTCAGAGTCTGGTCACTTAAAAATTTATAAAACATAAGGCCCAACATGTAGTCTTTATATCGACTAGCGTCCATGGACCCACGTAATTCATTTGCACCATTCCATAAACGTGCTTTAATTTCTTCTGATGTAATCATTTAACTCCCCTTTTTTACGCCTTTCAAAGAATCAAATTGCTAAAATGTTCATTATTTGAAATCGCAACCATTGGCTTGATTATAGGCCAAAAGCAAAATACATTATCTATAAAATTATATCGTAAAACACAAGTTTTTTGATGAGTAGTTTGAGAGAATCATTTTGTTATCTTTTAAATCATTAACTTTCTTGTATGAAGCTAGATTTGTATCAAAAAAGACCGTTAAGGATTAACGCTCTTTAATTCAATATTATTTAATTATAGGGAACAGGAGTAATATCATTAGATAAATAAAGTGGATGATGAGGAGTTCCATTTTTATTTCGTTGTAAGCAAAAAAGATTTGGAACCATATCCATCAGATTCTTGTCTCTATTCAGCAACCTCGTTTGATTTCCCCAACATGCAATTACCAAATCAGATTCAGAAACATACTTTTGAATATAACTATCATTGTCGGGGCCAACTGGATCTTCCACTTTTTTAAGCAAAGATGGATCAGTACTTCTAAATGCAAAGAGATTCACCATGATTAATTTACCATATCCCCATCTTTTGGCGTAACCTATACATTTTCGAATAGTATGATCCTCCGTCTCCTCATCAGCTGTCGAAAGATTTAACCCAATAAATACCACTGTTGGTTTTGTTTCATCCCAAATTCGTGTGAGAACATATCTGTACTTTCTGTCAGCTGATAAAATAGCATCCTTGTCCATATTTTCATCATTTATTTTTTCCTATTTTCAACTTCTAATTATTTCACTTTAAAAATAAGATTAAAGACAATTGCCAGAACATAAAGCATAACCGGCACTATTAATGCATTGACTTTAAACTTTTTTTGATAAATACCGATTAAAGTAAAAAATAGAATGACACTTGCTACAACATATAACATATATTTCTCCTAATCTATACAAACCGAATCGACTCAATTGACTGTTTGTTGTTTCTTATCCAAAAGCCTTTCCTACATGACCGCCATAGTAACGCTTGATATCAACTTGATGTTCAGAAGTGAAGTAGTTCCCAATCCAGAAGATACTATCAGCATCTTTCTTAGTAGATTTAACAATAAATTGAACCACTCCAGATGATTTTGATTCATAAACCTCAATATCATCAACATTCACATCATATCCATTCTGTTGGAAAGATACAGCAAAAGCAATTATCATATCATGTGTAGCCATTTTTAGATGATTTTCATGTGAGTAGTCAAACTCTAAATCACGAGCTCTCTTGCATTCCTTGATGACAACTTTAAAAGCATCTTTCACCTCTTTTTCAATACTAGGATCTACCTTATGTCCTGCCATTTCAAGCGATTTGAATGCTTTATTATAACTCTTATCATCTTCTGTAATTTCTTCTCTTAATTTTCCTTTTTCTTGTTGATTTTGCTCCACAGTATCCTGTGTAGTTTCTGTTTGTTGAGTAGTTTGCTCTGTTATTTGTTGCGCAGTTTCATTTTCTGCCTTCATATATTTAAGGTAAAATACTCCAGAAACACTTCCAACAGCTACTAAACTAGTCAGGACAGCTGCAATTAAAAATATACTTTTTTGTTTAAACATCAATTACTTCTCCTCGTCATCTTGTTTTAAATCAACAATAAAATAAACTAATAGAGCAGGGGAAAGGAAACATAGTACAATAGAAAGAATAAATTCAACAATCGCTTTCCCAAGTGCCTTGGTCGGTCCGGCAATCGTGATGCCTCCTTGCAGTGTCAAGAAGAAATAGTCTTTATAATACCAATATCCAGCAGATATAACTGCAAATAAAGCAAATCCAATCATCCACTTAAATAGTAATTCCACCTTGGCACTATATTCTTTATACTCCTTGTCTTTCTTTGCTTTGATAAACGCTTGTTTGTTTCTTTCTTCCTCTCTTTTCTCCTCTTCCTCTTTTTCTAAGAGTTCTTGCTTTAGAATTTCAATAACCTCATCATTTGAAAGTCCTTCGAATTTACTTTTAGGTATTTTCTCGTCCCCGTCCCAATGATCAAAAATGTTATAGTCGTCCATAGCTTTTCTTTCCTTTCTTTTCTCTTACAATCGCCCTACTATGGCACCTACGATTGAGAATATCCCTCCAAATAATAGGATAGGCATGATAACTGCAAGTCCAGCCAGAATAGGTAAGACACTAATAATACCATTAACAATCCACATTATAATAGAATATATAGGGATGATGACACCTGCACCCAAGATAATAGTTACAGGGATAAAGTATACGAAGACAGTTCCAAAAATACCAATCAATCTAAAGGCACGGTCATATACATTATTCTCTCCCTCTAAGCCAGATAGGAAATAAATTGAAGAGAATAGACCTGTCAAGCAACTGAAAACCAAAACAAAATAGTTGACCTTCATGTTTAATTTAACCTTTAATGGTTCTGTTAAATCTCTAACAACAGAAATAATTGGGATACCGATCAACTGCCACAAGAAAATATAGAATAGCAACCCCAATCCATTTGTGATTGGGTGCAACAATAGTGATTTCGCATAGTCAATTAAAAACAAATAGATGTTTTCTACCATTTTGGTTTGGCTCCTTGTTATTCCTATATTTCTATTTTACATAATTTATGATTTTCTAGCAACAAACCGTGGCTTAGACTTTAAAATGCACCCCGAAAGTTAAACAGAAGAAATCTAACTTTCGGAGTGCAGTACATTAAATATTGGAACTTTAAATTTCTACTTCAGCAATTGGTTTGCGATAGCGAGGCGAATGAGCATAGTGGCAATAGAGTTTTCCTAAATCAAGTCTAGGTTTAAACTCTTCAAAGTCACTTGCTAGTACATAGCAAGGCTTATAGATACAACTGAATGTGATAGATACTTCCTCTCTTAAATCCTCTATGAGCATTTCTAATGTTTCATACTCGTAGATACGTACTATCTCTCCTCTACTTTCAAATAGTGCCTTAACAACAATAGAAGTACCATTACCATAAAAGACAGTATTATAGGCCACGCTCTCATAGTCTTTCATTTCCAGACGATAATATCTATCCGCCCTGGTCTCTCCTATAGATACTTCTTTAGGAACTATATAAAAATATCGGCTCATTTCTACTGCTAACGTGAACCGTCTGCGTACTTCTAATTGTTTCAAGCATTCGTCAATTCCGCTACCAATAGTTAATGCTTTTTGGATAATCGAGGTTTTATCTAAAGAGTGGTTTTTGTCTAACCATTGTCCTAAAAATCTGTGAAGATATATCATAATTTCTTCTCCTTGCTATTCTTATATTTAAATTTTACATAATTTTTCTTTTCCTCGCAACAAACTTGGTACTACGATAGAATTTTGGTATCTTTTAAACCTTAAATCTTAATACGACAAATAATTTAAATACGCTTCATCTTAAGTAATTTTGAAAAACTCAAGTATCCATTATAATATTCTTGTTTTTTCTTCATAGTTGAAACAAAGGCTAACTTTACAGGAACTGCATTGGCTCTTGAATGCTTAAAACTTAAATCTTCTGATTGTGGGATAAATCTTAATTCATCTTTCAAATATCTATACACTCTTTCAGGAATTACTAAATTACAGATATACTTTGCATGATCATTGTTTCGAAACATTCGTAGATAGTACTTTTTATCAGTCTTGCCTATAAATACCTTACATTCTCCATAGTACATAGTCAGGTGGGCGGATTCTTCTAATTCATTTAAGAGGAGGGATCTGCGAGGTAAATATTTTCTGATACAATCCTTATTTTCTAAAACAAATTTTACATCAGAAATTTTGTTCTTATCTTTCGGAGAATTGGCGTTTTCAGACTGTTTTTTTCTATTAACCTTTTCTTCCAAAATACGATTTAATAGTAGCGTAGCTAAGTCTCCATCAATTTTCTCATAGTATTCTTTCAGTTCCTTTTTCGAAGCGGATTCCAAAGCATATTCACATTCGTCGCCATGAGGTGATTTAGGATGGCTCGATAAATAGATTTTCCCTTTTTTCTCGTTTATCACTAAGTCTACTTTGCAACAACCAGGGCAAAATAATTGGTTTTCATACTTAAGTTTTGTCCCAGCTTTATCCTTTTGATATTCCTTTTGTATCTCATGAAGTTCTAGTCTCTCATGATTGTAAATACAGTATTGAAATTTGTTTTTTGTAAACATAATAATCCTTTCTATTTCTCTTAAATAACACAAAAACGCTCTAGACAATATGACTAGAGCGTTTTCTATATATCCGAACATCTAATTTATTTCACAAAAAATGTAGTCAAAAATGTAGTCATTCGGTTGATTTTCATTGCAATACATTGAAATTTGAAAATTCAAGAATCGCCTTAAATCAAGGTTTTTTCGTTTCTACTGAAACGTAATGACCCACTATTTAACTTCTGTAAACACAACGTGTTTGCGAAGTTTTGGTGAGTATTTCTTCAATTGAAGACGGTCTGGAGTGTTACGTTTGTTTTTAGAAGTAAGGTACAAGCGTTCACCAGATTCTTTGTGTTCAAGTGTGATATTTACGCGCATGGTA
>ERZ773006.404-NODE-404-length-20721-cov-33.1397_pt1 | contig 20721 bp, 18 predicted proteins | sample MGYA00580843_ERZ773006 | MGnify/ENA primary metagenome ERZ773006 (study PRJEB29015, sample SAMEA2738011) | human oral metagenome | biome: human oral; feature: human-associated habitat; material: dental | place: China | collected 2052 ...
TAGGAAGGACACTGACGATTTCCAGACCAAACTGCTCTGCCACCTGACGTTCAACAACGAGGGCTCGATTGACATGTTCACAACCTTGAACGGCTAGATGAATTCCTTTTTCCTCTAAGATATCTAGGATGGTCTTCACAATGATTTCCCCAATTTCTTGGCTGGATTCCTTGCCAATCTGACCACCTATCACCTCACTAGAAGAAAGGCCCAAAACAAAGATAGATCCTTGCTTCAAATTGGCCTTTTCTAATACATCTTTTACAATCTGGCTTGTTTCTCTTTGAATGTCTTTTTCCTTCATACTTGATACCTCTTTTGTCATTATCTATCATATCGTTTTTTCTACGTTTTAGCAAGATAGACAACCTAGAAAGCTTACTCAATTACGCATAAAACTCCCAGAATGAACCGGGAGTTAACTAGTTTCTATTCTATTTATGTATATTTCAACCGTCGTTCCTTTTGAGGGGACAGAATCAATCTTCATCTGGTAATCTTCTCCAAAATGAAGTTTGAGCCGCTGGTCAACATTTTGAAGGCCAACTCCCCCACGTTTGAGTTGACTTTGACTACTATCGCCCGTATCTTGGAAGCCAACTCCATCATCCTCAATACGAATGACCAATCCTGAATCCTGTTTCTGGACAGAAAGTTTAATGTGTCCCTGACCTTCCTTTTCTTTAATACCATGGTAAAGAGCATTTTCTACAAGGGGTTGTAGCACTAACTTAGGTAAGACTAGCTTATCAAAGGCAGGATTTTCATTAATTTCATACTCCAGCTTATCTCCATAGCGTTGTTTCTGGATAAAGAGATACTGGCGGACATGATTGATTTCATCAGACAGGCAAATCAAGTCCTTTCCTTGATTGAGCGCCAAGCGGAAATAGGTTGCCAAGGACTTGGTCACCTGAACCACTCGCTGACTGTCCTGAAATTCAGCCATCCAGATGATAGTGTCTAAGGTATTATAGAGGAAATGCGGATTAATCTGGCTTGATAGGGCTTGAAGTTGGTACTGACGGGTCGTTTCTTCCTGTTTGCGAATATCTATCATCAACTGATCAATCTGATCCAACATGGCATTGAACTGGCGAGTCACCTCTCTCAGTTCATAAGCACCCGCTTCCTTGGCACGAAGATTTTGAGTACCAGAAGCAATTTCCAGCATGGTTTCTCTCAAATCCTTCAAAGGGGCAATCCAGCGTTTAAGACTGAACCACACCAAGCAGAGACAGGCAAGAAGAGAGGTGACACTAGCCCCAAGCAAGGTCCACATAAGTTGACTCCTAACCTGGTCTAACTTCTCCAACGAAGACACACCAAGCACTGTCCAATCAGTTCCTGCAATCTTTTCCTGACTGACGTAGGATTGGTGGTCGAGCGTATAGCCCTGCCCTGTCTCAATGTAGGGTTTCATGGCTTCCATTTCACTAGCTGAGCTATAGACTGTGTGTTGAGGATGGTAAACAAATTCATGGTTTTCATTGATGATAAAGGCAAAGCCCTGCTGACCCAACTGGAGTTGATTGAGATAGGCTTCCAGAGTTTCATAGGAAATATCCAAGCGAAGAACGCCCAGATCGGCTCCCTTTGCATCAAGAAGTTCCTGAGTGACAGAAATAACCCATTGACTATCTGATTTATGAGCTGGGGTCAAAACTGGCTTAGCTCCCTGATGAATAGCCTTTTGGTACCAGTCCTCAGCCATCATATCAGAGGAGGTTTTCATCTGCACACTGTCATCTGTAGAAATGACCTGACCTGATTTGGTGACCAGTACAACAGCTTTCAAATCTTGGTCTGCCTTCAAGATAGTCAAAAATAGATCTCGAATTCCCTTGACCTTGTCTTGACTGGGATTCTCAGCATAGGATAAAACATATGCCTGCTGGGTCAAACTAGTCGAGGTGGTTTCTAATTTTTTGATATAAGACTGAATAAAGTGGCTAGTCTGACTGATAGTTGTTTGGCTATCGCCTTCAATGGTAGCCTCAATGGCTGAAGAACTAGATCGATAGTAGAAAGTCCCAACCACAGCTAGGAGAATGAGAAAGACCAGAAAGATGGAAATAACCATTCTGACTAGGAGAGAAGAACGCTTCATCGACCTTCCCCCTTCTTAAACTGACGAGGTGTCACACCTGCAATCTGTTTAAAACGTTGGGTAAAATAGTTCATATCTTCAAAGCCAACCTTTTCGGCTATCTCGTAAATCTTCAGATCTGTAGTTAAAAGCAAGAGCTTGGCTTGTTTGACACGTTCTCTCACCAGATAATCCTGAAAAGGCAGGCCCAACTCTTTCTTAATCAAAGAACTCAGATAAGTCGGGCTAAATCCCAAGTCACTGGCTAAAGACTTTAAGCTAAATTGGCTATCAGCTAGATGAGACTGGATTTTCTGGGCCAAGTTTCCTTCAAACTTATCGGTCAGTAAATCTTGTAACTGATCTTCTTTCTCTTCCTTGTCTAGTTTTTGCTTGATTTTCCCCAACATTTCCTCAATATCCTGACGAGAAAAGGGTTTGAGCAGGTAGTCGTCCACACCGAGTTTGACAGCAGACAAGGCATAATCAAAATCATCGTAGCCTGTTAAAAAAACTAGATGAACCTGAGGATAGGTTTCTCGGACCAGACTGGCCAACTGGATGCCATTTAGCTGAGGCATGTTGATATCGGTTAAAATGATATCTGGCACCTGCTTTTGAATCAAGTCCCAAGCCTGCCTTCCATTTTCAGCCTGACCGATGATTTCCATATCGTAGGCTGCTACATTGACCAGCTTGGTCAAGCCTTGTCTTACCAGATATTCATCTTCTACGATTAAGATTGTATAGGTCATGCTTCTCTCCTTTGTCACTTACTAGTATCAGTATAGCAAAATTCTCCTCTAACTGCTTAGGAAAGCCCTCTTAATCGACATAATCTAGTAAATAAGCATAGCCTTTTTCTTCCATTTGGTCTTTAGGAATAAATCGGATAGATAGACTATTGATACAGTAGCGTAAGCCCCCCTTGTCCTGTGGACCGTCCGTAAAGACATGGCCAAGGTGAGAATCTCCCACTCGACTTCTTACTTCCATTCGCGTCATATTGTAGGACTTATCTTCCTTGTAGGTAGCCACATCTGGACTAATGGGTTGTGTGAAACTAGGCCAGCCACAACCAGACTCGAACTTGTCCTTTGATGAAAAGAGGGGTTCGCCAGTTGCCACATCGACATAGATACCGGATTCGAATTTATCCCAGTAGCGGTTTGAAAAAGCTCGTTCTGTTTGATTTTTCTGAGTGACTGCATACTCCTCAGGTGACAAGGTCTTTTTCAATTCTTCATCACTTGGTTTTGGATATTTGCTGGCATCGATGACAGGATAGGCCGCCTGATTGACATTGATATGGCAGTAGCCATTTGGATTTTTCTTGAGATAGTCTTGGTGGTAATCCTCAGCCACTACAAAATTCTGCAAGGCCTCCTTTTCAACTGCTAGAGGTTGATCGTATTTCTTAGCCACCTCATCAAAGACTTGGTTAATCACCTCTAAATCCTTGTCATCTGTGTAATAAACACCAGTACGGTACTGGGTTCCCACATCATTTCCTTGTTTATTTTTGCTAGTTGGATTGATAATGCGGAAATAGTGAAGCAGGATTTCCTTGAGAGAAATTTGCTTGGCATCATAAGTAACATGGACTGTCTCTGCATGACCTGTTTGGTTAATCAATTCGTACTTGGTTGTTTCCCCTCTACCATTTGCATAGCCTGAAACGGCATCTGTCACTCCGGGAACGCGTGAGAAATATTCCTCAACTCCCCAGAAACAACCTCCAGCCAGATAAATTTCGTGCAAGTCTGCATCTTTACTAACTTCTGTTTTTTTCACTGTTTTTCCTCCTTGGCTAACTGATGCTTTCTCAATTTGCGAGCTATCTGTCTGCCCTGCATTTCGCATCAATAGAAAATAGAAACCGGTTATAGCTAGGAAAAAGATTCCTGCCAAGACAAACAATTTTACTTTATCATTCATGACCTTTCTCTACCCCATTTCTTTCAATTCTTTTAAAATCATATCCTTATCCATAAAACCTGGTTGCGTTTTGACCAGCTTGCCTTCCTTGTCTATAAAGGCTTGAGTTGGGTAAGAACGGACACCATAACTTTCCAATAGTTTACCTGATGGGTCAATTAGAACTGGGAAATTTTTATAATCCAAGCCCTTGTACCAGTTCTTAAAGTCTGCTTCAGCTTGTTCCCCCTTGTGTCCAGGAGACACCACTGTCAAGACCACATAATCATCACCAGCATCCTTAGCAATCTCATCCGTATCTGGAAGACTAGCTAGACAGATGGAACACCAAGAAGCCCAGAATTTGAGATAGACTTTCTTGCCCTTGTAATCAGACAAGCGGTAGGTCTTGCCATCTACTCCTGTCAATTCAAAATCAGCAACCGCCTGACCTTTAGTCGCAGTTTGCGAACTGACTTGTTCTGTTTTAGTTTGCTCCTTCATAGTAGATTCATCTGACATGTTTTTAGCCGAACAGGCTGCCAAGCAACAGATTGATCCGACTCCAAGGAGACATGTTTGCCATTTTTTCATTTCTTCTTCCTCTCTATTCAAATAATCTTGTCAAAATAGAAGCATTTCCCAAAAGCACCAAAATTCCCATTACGATTATGAGGAAACCACCCACTTTTTTGAGGGTTCCGAGGTAGGGATGTAGTTTTCGGAAATGTTTCAAAACATAGCTGGAGGCTAAGGCTAGAACCAAGAATGGTAGCGCCAAACCTAACGTGTACACCAACATGAGACCAGCTCCCTGCCAAGCACCTGAGCCACCTGAAGCCGCCAAGGCCAAAACAGAACCAAGAACTGGCCCTACACAAGGCGTCCAAGCAAAACTAAAGGTCAAGCCCAGTAAAAATGCCTGACTATAGCCCTTACCCTTTTGCCCCTGTCTCTTTAATTGTAGTCTTCTTTCCTTGTAGAGTCCCTGAAAATGTAAGATTTCCATCTGGTGCAAGCCCAAGAGAATGATAACCGCACCCGTCACATACTGAAACCAAGAAGCATACAAAAGGTCTCCTAAAAAACCAGCACCATATCCCAGTAAGATAAAGATAAAAGAAATACCCGCTATAAAGGCCAGAGTTCGCAATAAACTAACAATTGAGATTGAAAATTTGCCGCTAGAAGCCTGAGCACCATCTTTATCATCCAACAAGACACCTGCATAGACCGGTAACAAGGGTAAGATACAAGGAGAAAAGAAGGAAAGAATTCCAGCAAGAAAAACACTGATAAAAAAGATAATATTATCCATTGCCTTCCTCCATTCTTTGATTTGATAGGACTATTATAGCCCCAAAACTCCAGAAAAAACAGGGGCAATGATAGGGAAAAATAGGAATTTAATCAGGTTATGTAAAAAATGGTGCAAAAAAAGCCAGACACAGTCTGACTTCGATGGAAACAGAAAAGAAAATTCACTAGTCTTCTCTATTTATCTGATAATAAATTAAGTCCGCCAGATATCCTTTTCTCTCTACACCATCGACAATGGTTTTTAGATAGAACATTCCAGCCTTCTCCATGACGCGACCTGAAGCTGGATTGAGACTAGCATATCGTGCTCTAACCTTTTGAAAGCCTGCTTGAGTAAAACAAAAGTCCAAGACAGTTTTTAAGGCCTCTGTCATAATCCCACGTCCCCAGTAAGCCTTGCCTAACACATATCCAATTTCACAACTTGAATCTTCCTCGTGTATTTCAACAATGCTGATATCTCCGATTACTTGCTCCGGTTTTTCTTTGAGACAAATGGCCCATTTGTAATAGTTGGGATTAGCATAGGAAGCAACCCAATTACGAATCGAATTTCGAGTCACCTCGACATCAGAATGGGGATCCCAAGTGACATAGGTTAGATTCTCAGCAGACGAAGCCCAATTTTGAAACATGGCCTCTGCATCACTCTCCACAAATCTTCTTAAAATCAAACGATCTGTCTGTAATATTTGCGTACCGATTACTTTCATGATACTACCTCACTTTCTGATAGATGATTCTATATCCAATCTCAATTGAAACTTGTTTTACTTTTGAATATCAAGGTAATAAGCTAAAAAGATCCACCGGACCTTCTCTCACTTTCTTATTTCAAGGTGAGAGGCTGAAAACCTCCACTGGCCCTTCCTCGTTTTCCTATTTTTAGACTCAGGGTAAAAAGACTAAACTCAGTAACAGCTAGAAAACGAGTTTTTCATCTAGTTACTTGACGCAGTCGCTGTCTGGTTTGAAATACGCTCTAGCAAGCTTTTTCAAACCTAGTCATCGTTGCGGGGGTGAGACGACGAAATCGAACTCTTCGAGTTATCGGACCTTCCTCGTTTACCTGTTTCCATGCTCGGGGTAAAAACCTCCACTGGAGGTTTTTCTTGCTTTTTAATTTCAGGGCAAGAAGCTAAAAAGGTCCCCCGGACCTTCATCGCTTTCTCATTTCTAGGCTCAGGGTAAAAAGGTCCACAGGACCTTTTTACTCCCAAAAGTCATCAAATACGGTGATGGGTAGGTGGCGTTTGTGTTGGCCTTTGTGCCACCAGTTTTCGATAGTTGCTTGGGCTTCTGGGCTGATTGTTTTGCCTTCTAGGTAGTCGTCAATCTCTTCATAAGTGACTCCGAGGGCCACTTCGTCAGCTAGACCTGGTTTATCTTCTTCAAGGTCTGCTGTTGGGATTTTTTCATAAAGTGCTGAGTCTGCACCAAGTTCCTTCAATAGTTGTTTTCCTTGGCGTTTATTGAGTCGGTAAAGAGGGAGAATATCCGCACCACCGTCACCAAACTTGGTAAAGAAACCTGTGATATTTTCCGCAGCGTGGTCTGTTCCAATGACCGCTCCGCTATGGGCACCAGCAAGGGCATACTGAGCAATCATACGGCAACGAGCCTTGATATTGCCCTTGTTAAAGTCTGAAACAGGACTACCTGTCGCTTCAACTGCAGCTGTCATAGCATCTACTGATTCCTTGATATTCACTACCAAGCTGACATCTGGCTGGATGAAGTCTAGGGCTTTTTGAGCGTCTGCTTCATCAGCTTGCACTCCATAAGGTAGGCGGACAGCGATAAATTTGTAACTGTCATCTCCCGTTTCTGCTCGCAGTTCCTCCATAGCTAATTGGGCCAATCGACCTGCCAAGGTTGAGTCTTGCCCTCCAGAAATCCCTAGTACAAAGGTTTTAAGAAAGGGATGTTTTTTCAGGTATCTTTTTAAGAAATCAATGGAACGACGGATTTCTTCCTGGGCATCAATCACTGGTTTCACGCCCAGTTCTTGGATAATCGTTTCTTGCAAACTCATTCTTCTTCTCCTTCACCAAGGGCTTCCTTGCGCATCTTGTCAATCAAGTCCATCTTGTCTTGCCATACATCACGCGCCAAATCCACTGGATAGTGTTGCGGATTGAGCACACGCTTGTACTCATCCCAAAGCTTGTCAAATTCCTTACGAGCATAATCCTGAATCTCAGTCAAACTAGGCAAGCTGTAAGTCAATTTCCCATTTTTGAAGATATCCACCAAGAGAGGAACGGCATCAAAATTACGAACCGTCTTCTTGATGTAAGTATAAGTCGGATGGAACATCTTGATTTCTGTCATGCTGGCAACATCTACACCATCATAAGTGATATAGTCTCCTTCTGACTTGCCTTTTTCACGACTGGTAATACGCCACACCTGCTTCTTACCTGGCGTAGACACTTTTTCCGCATTATTGGACAGCTTGATGGTATTGCGCATCTGGCCATTTTCATCTTCGATGGCAACAATCTTATAAACTGCCCCAAGAGCTGGCTGGTCATAGGCTGTAATCAGCTTGGTACCCACACCCCAGACATCAATCTTGGCCTTTTGCATCTTGAGGTTAAGGATGGTATTTTCATCTAGATCATTTGAAGCATAAATCTTAGCCTCTGTAAATCCAGCCTCGTCCAGTTGCTGACGGACTTTCTTGGAAATGTAGGCAATATCCCCAGAGTCAATCCGCACACCCATAAAGTTAATCTGATCACCCAGTTCACGCGCCACCTGAATGGCAGCGGGTACCCCAATGCGAAGAGTATCATAGGTATCCACAAGAAAGACGCAATTTTTGTGGGTCGCAGCATAAGCCTTGAAAGCCTCATAGTCGTTACCATAAACCTGCACCAAGGCATGGGCATGGGTCCCTAAGACAGGAATGTCAAAGAGTTTACCAGCACGCACGTTGCTAGTTCCATTGGCGCCACCAATCACCGCTGCGCGTGTTCCCCAGATAGCCGCATCCATTTCTTGAGCCCGACGTGTCCCAAACTCCATCAAGGGTTCATCTTCAATAACCGAGCGAATACGAGCTGCCTTAGTCGCCACCAAGGTCTGGTAGTTGACGATGTTCAAAAGAGCTGTTTCAACCAACTGACATTGGGCTAGAGGGCCTTCCACCTGTACAATCGGTTCATTTGCAAAGACCAAGTCCCCTTCTTGGGCAGAACGAACGGTCAACTCCAACTTGAAATTGCGGAGGTAGTCCAAGAATGCCCCATGATAACCAAGCGACTCCAAATAGGCAATATCACTATCTGAAAAACGCAAGTCTTCAAGATAGCTCACAATTCTTTCCAAACCAGCAAAAACCGCATAGCCATTCTTAAAAGGCTGTTGGCGGAAATAAACCTCAAAGACCGCCTTTTTATTGTGAATTCCTTGGTCAAAGTAAACCTGCATCATGTTAATCTGGTACAAGTCCGTGTGCAATGTCAAACTATCATCTGGATACATACTTTTCCTACTTCCTTAACTAGAAACCCATAAAAATTTTCAAGAACTTTCATGTATTCCAATAAATTAGTACTATTATAACACATTTTGGCTGTATTGAGAAAAGAGTAACAAGCTATTCTCCGCTCTCCAGTTCATCCATATCTTGTTCAAACTTTTTCTGAGCCCATTCGCCATAACTTTTAAGGCCGAGATTACCGATAAAAACCCAAGGAAGATAAATCAGATAAGTAATGACCCAAGCAGATAAGTATTTAAGGTTCAAAGGATTGTGCTGATAAATTTCTATGTTAAATTGATAATTCTGCAACATCAAAAGAGTCGTAATAGCAAGAGTTACCAGCAAACACCCTAAAATTGTAAAATGAAAACGGCTATAGTAGTTCACACCAAAATCTCGAGCACGGCCGAAAAAGTAAGAAGTTCCAATAATGATAATGATGAGAATCATTCTCGGATTAAAAAGACTTGGTGCTAATACTGCAATCATATAAGATAAAATCAAGAAAGCTATAGAGATATAGAAACTTTCAGCCCCCGCTTTATTGATCAGTTGTTCTTCTCTTTCGTCTAGTAATTGATAATAAAAAAATCTATTTTTCATCTTCTTCCTCCCAAAATAATTGATCCAAAGTTTTGCCTAAGCATCTGCAAATGGACTGGCAGAGCGAGAGACTGGGATTGTATTTGCCAGCCTCTATCAAACCAATAGTCTGGCGCGTCACACCGACAGCCTCTGCCAGTTGACCTTGAGTTAAATCAAGCTCTACCCGAGCTAATTTTAATTTTAAATTTTTAGCCACCTGCATCCTCCTTATAGTTTTAAAAAGTTGCACCTCTTTTTAACATTATTATATCATATATCTAACTTAATGCAATATATAACTGTCATTTTGTAATATTTTATTAACAAAAACTCTCTACCACAAAAAAGATAGAGAGTTTTCTGCTTATTCAATTTTTCCAAAATTTCTACGACATCGTAGGTTTTCACATCTAATGTCTCAGCTGCGATTGGTTTGTCCTCAATATCATCTAGAAAGACACAATTTCTAGGTTCTAACTGCTACTGATCGAGAATCTCCTTCATACTTATGTCAAGCCCCCCTCTTTAAATTATGCCTTCATATTCACCTTACAGATTCTTTTGGTAATAATATCTTTTTCCTGTGTAGGGATAGTCTTGCAAAGCAAAGACTTCCTTGTAGCCATGCCTTTTATAAAAATCTGGAGCTTGAAACTGGTAAGTATTGACAAAAGCAAAACGACAGTTTCGATTCTTAGCTTCAGTTTCTGCTTGCTGCAATAGTTTTGAACCGATTCCTTGCCCTCTCAGTTCCTCTTTTACAAATAAATACTCGATTTCTAGCCAATTTCCAAAAGTCTCTGCTATCAAACCTGCCAGGAGATTGCCCTTTTCATCTTCGACATAAAGATTAAGTGGCTCACTTTCAGCCTCTTCTCTTTTTGAACGGTTATAAGCACGAATCAGATTCCCTATTTCTTGTGATTTATGGGATTCCTTATTTTCCAATCTAAAGTACATCTAAACCTCCTCAAATACTGTTACAGCTTGATTATAGTCTTATTTCAATAGACTGTCAAACTAGCAAAAACTCACCAACCTGAGTTGATGAGTCCTTAATCTATTTAAACATCTTACAATATACGTTTTTCTGATTTTAAAAGACTTTTTTCCTATTCTTTTTTGAAACATTTTATCTTAAACAATACAAAATACAGATTTTAATCAACCCTATATGATAGATAAAATAGATTTCTTTTTATTCCCCAAAGACTCCTACTCTCACTGTACGATGTAATTTCTGAGTCTCTAATAGATGAATTGTTTGAATGACAGATTGATAAGTAGCATTTGCTTGAATAGAAGCAAGACTCTTTTGCATAACTTCTTGACTATATTCGACCTTATCACGGTGTTTCTCTTCCGCCAATAAGTTTGCTGCCTCTTTAAAATTATCGGCTCTATAAGTCTCTAAATAACTATAAAGTAAATAAAGATCATTCATATTAAAGTAAGTTTCGGGAATTTCTCTTTTATATGCCAAAAACTGTTCATCTTTCATCAACTCAATACCTTTTTGGCGATAAGCATTAGAAGCATCATTATTCGCAGCATTTGTAAATTCTTTTTTTGCAATGTGCTTATACACAGCTTTTACAATCAGAACAAGTGGGGAAAACAGAAGTTGGAAAACCACATAACCAAGCACACCTCCAATAATATATTCGGTTAATGATAGTACAGTTCCTTGAAGTATTCCTAATAAGGCACAAAATGCTATAAAACCTAATACACTTAAATTATATACTTTTTTAAGCTTGCCATAGTTCCCCATAATACCACTATATGCTTTATTTTGTTCTGCTGAAATAGCTTTATTCAAGTCAGATACAGCTTTCAAAACTTGGAAACTATATCCAAACATTTCAATCAATTGTTCTCTACTATATTTGTTCATACTTCAAATCTCCTATAATTAATCACCCTTAGTTTAGTTTTTCCTCTTAATAAATAATCCTGCTAGACCAATCATTGCTAATAATCCGTAGCCAACTGTAACAATTGAATTTGCTACCCTAGAATTTTCTCCTGTATTTGGTAACGCATATTGTTCTGCTGATTTATCTGCTGGCTTATCTGCTGACTTGTCCGCTGGCTTATCTGCTGGTTTATCCGCTGGCTTGTCCGCTGGATTATCCACTGGCTTGTCCGCTGGATTATCCACTGGCTTATCTGCTGGCTTGTCCACTGGCTTATCTGCTGGCTTATCCGCTGGCTTGTCCGCTGGCTTATCTGCTGGCTTATCTGCTGGCTTATCTGCTGGCTTATCTGCTGGCTTATCTGCTGGCTTATCTGCTGGCTTATCTGCTGGCTTATCTGCTGGCTTATCTGCTGGCTTGTCCACTGGCTTATCAATGATAGCACTTGGATCTAATTCTGGCAATTCATCTACTGTTGGTGCTACTTTTGGTGTTGCACCAATACCATCAGGATTTTGTTTTGTATTTAAATCACTTGGAATGTCAGCTGTGATATCCAATACTGGCAATTCATCTACTGTTGGTGCTACTTTTGGTGTTGCACCAATACCATCAGGATTTTGTTTTGTATTCAAATCACTTGGGATGTCAGCTGTGATATCCAATGCTGGTAATTCGTCTACTGTTGGTGCTACTTTTGGTGTCGCACCAATACCGTCAGGATTTTGTTTTGTATTCAAATCACTTGGGATGTCAGCTGTGATATCCAATTCTGGTAATTCGTCTACTGTTGGGGCAACTTTCGGTGTTGCTGAAATGACACGGTTACCATCAGTATATACATTCAACATCTTATCAATCGAAAAGATATCTGATTTGTATTTGTGGTCAGCTTGCGCTTGTGTCAAACGAGCTTTAGCGTCCACCAAGTCTTGTTCTGCAATTGCAATACGTTGTTCCACGTTTGTTTTATCAGCTTCTGCCTGTGTTAAACTTGCACGCAATTGTGGCAATTGAGCATGGACACGCATAGCGTCATCACGTTTGCTTGTTGCTGCATCAATTTCACTTTGAATTGTGTTGATACGTGCAGTTACAGCATCTACACGAGCTGTTGCTTTATCCAACTCTTTTTGTTTTTGAACGACTGCATCTGCTTTGTCTTGAGCTGTTGCTGTAAGTGTAGCTAAATCAGATTTTGCTTGATTTAGAGCGGTTGTTGCATTTGTGCGAGCTGTAGCAATATCATTCAATTGGTTATTTAAAGCATCCAACTCTTGAGTCAAATCAGCTTTCTTTGCAACTAATACATCACGTTCGCGTTCTTGCGTCGCTTTTTGGGCTTTCAAAGCGTCTAATTCAGCTTGCATTTTTGGTCGGTCATCGATGATTTGACGTTTAACAAATACATAATGTGTGTCTGCGATAAACTTCATCTTTTTGCCGTATAATGTTGGATTCATAGGGTCATCTTGTTTGAAGTTATTATTGTTGTTCCAATAATCCTTCTCATTTTGACTTTTATTTAAGAGATAGAACATTTGGTCATCTTCATCCCATTCATAAGTCGAACCATTGAACGCGCTAGCATTAAATGAGCCAAAATAAGTTGTTTTGTCTACGCCATCGACTGTTGATAGCGCTACACCCATTTTACCACCTGTCGGTGTCAATAAGTTTTTACGATGTCCGTAACTTAACCCACGAACATTATTGTAGTCATCATACCAATCCAATAGCATTTCGTATGCTAACGTTTCGTTAGTTACAATGTGGTCAAACGTCAAATATTCACCATCACGGCCAATAAGTTGTCCATACGCCCCACCAAGAATGTTTTCAACATTTTCCCCTGGTTGAACTCTTTCAATGTAACCTGGTTTGTTTGTTAAACTTGTACGGTGTGTCAAGACACCTGTGTTCTGCATTTCATCCGCACGTTTTTGAGCGTACGCAAGGTATTCATCGTCAACTACCATATCGCCCTTTAAGTTGTTGTTAACACGGAGTTGATTAAGCAATTTGACAAAGGCTTCTGAAATACCTTTGTTGTCAACTTTGTAACGATATGCTGGTCGTTCTTTTAATTTTCTGGTAACACGGTCAAATGGTTCTTTCTTATAATCCGCCAAAGCCTCAGTGAAATCAATCATGTCTTTAGTTGCATCAATTTCTTTGATGTCAACACCTTGGAAATTAACCGGTTCCATTTGTTTGTTACGATATGGTCCATGATTATGTGCGTAATCGTCTAGGTTATCATGAGCTGTATGGTTTCGTTCATTCGGATTTAAATCTGTTGAAATAACTTTAACTTTATAGTTATCGATTTCCCCTTGTTTCGCAGCAATTTTAGCATTTGTAGCTGTGATTTGCGCACCTTTGGCGTTCAAATCATCATCCACGTTTGAAATTTTGCCATTTGTGTCTGTAATATTTTTACGTACATTAGCGTCTGTGATTGCGTCAAGGTCTGCTTGTTTCTTATCTACGTCAGCTTTCTTAGCGTCACGAGCGTTATCGGCATCTGTTTTTGCAGTTTTCGCATCATCAAGAGCTGTACGAGCATCACGTTCACCATCTTTTGCTGTGTTCAAATCGTTTGTTGCATTTGTCTTGTCAGCTGTTTTGTTAGTAATTACATCGTTTTGTGCGTTGATAATTGTGTTTGCATTATTAGCTGTGTCAATATCTTTGTTGATTGATGCAATTTTGTCATCGGCTTTCACTTTGTCAGCTTTTGCTTGGTCAACAGTGCCTTGTTTTGTGTCTACATCAGCTTTTGCCTTATTCACATTAGCTTTAGCTGCATTTACATCTTGTTCAGTAACATGAACAGGGCTCGTTTTCACAGTAGGTTTGGGTTGACCAGAATCAACCTCTTCCGCATGGACAGTTGTATTTGCAACACCAGTCCCAACAAGAATAGTTGTCAAACCAGCACTTAATAAAATATCCTTTTTCTTCATATTGTCTCCTTTTTATTTTTTTGTACATTATACTGTAATTAATTCTCATTTTGGAACTTTCTATTGAAAACAGTATAATTTAATTACTTATCTTGAGTTTAAAACAAAAATCTACTAAAAATAGTAGTTTTTTTCAAAAATATAAAATTTTAAGTTATAATAAAAATAGTAAAATTCAAGGAGACTATCATGGAATTCAAACACTATGGAGAAATCATCCACAAAATCCGTCAAGATCGTAATATGACCCTCAAAGAGGCTGCTGGAGATGCCATTACTCCCAACAACCTCAGCCGTTTTGAAAAAGGATTAGCAACTATCAAAGTCGATACTTTTTTTGAAATTTTGAGCAGATTTAATTTAGAGGCGGAAGACTATGCAGAAGTGTTACATATTCAAAATGATGGATTTGAAAGAATAAAACAAATTTCAAATGCATTTGTTAAAAATGATCTAACTAAGGCAAGACAAATACTAGGAAAGAAAAATAGTTGGAACAATGTCCTATTATATCACACACTAAAATCATTCACTGTGAATCAATTCAATACATTGGACGAATGCACTCCTGATGAAGTCGAATCTATTCATTACTTGATCGACTATATCTTTAGTATTGATACTCTTTATATTCGTGATTTGATAATCATTAGAATTATTTTGAATTTTAAGGATAAATTTTTTGAGTTAAAATTCCTTGAATACCTCGAAAAGCTAATTGTCAAAGGATTAGAAGAAACTAAGTATACAACTGAGTATTCTGCTCGCACGTATGCTCACACTGGAAAGCTTTTAGTTAGATCATATTCTCGCTATGGCTATTATGAAAAAGCTGAAAAACTCATCTATAAGTTGAAGCTAATACTTTCTGAAAAAATCCCTCCTGAAATTTCAATAGTTCCCCTATTTTATTTAAATATGTATGAAGTTTACAATCTACTTCGACAAAATAACCCAAAGGGTATTGAACGAGCTAATACTTTTCTTCATTTCATTGATGCCCAAAACAATCTCTTCCCACTAACAGCAATGTTTCAAATAAAGAACACTTTCGTCAAAGATGTTCAACGACTGAATAAAACTGGCATTCCATTCCCTCCAGAAGATAAGGAATAACTATCCACATCAGTTTAGAGCAAAACGTTTATAACTTCAAAGCACCAAAGTCACTTGACTCTGGTGCTTTTTTGACTTGATTTTAAAGAAAAAACCCACCAATCTGAGTTGATGAGTCCTTAATCTATTTTCTAAATTTCCACTGGCTATAAATACCGAAACCGATAATCCAAATAGCTGAACCGATTGCTCCTACAAATGTAGACTCTTGTAAAAAGAGGGTTACAAAGACAAAGGCAAAGAAGAGCATGGTTAAAGGATTTAGGAAACGATAATGGGGCATGAGATAACCATCCGCCATAAAGTCTGGTGACTTGCGGTATTTAAGGTGAGCCACCATAATCAAGATATAAATGGCAATATAAACACCTGATGATGATGCTGTAATCAAGGCAAAGGCATCCGAAACACCTGGCAAGACGTTGATAAAGGCTGCTAGGGCAATCAAAATCGCTGAAGCAATAATAGCATTTTGTGGCACATTGTGACGAGAAAGGGTATCTGCCTTGATCGCTTTTAGGAATGGATTTGGCGAATCATGGGCAATCTGGTATAAATGACGTCCTGTTGAATAAAGGGTTGAGTTAAGAGCAGATGCTGCTGACGTCAAAACGACGAAGTTAATCAAGGCTGCTGCCCACTTGATACCTGCCAATTCAAATACTGTAACAAAAGGAGAATCAGCCGATGCAAGTTCACGCCACGGAATGATAGCCATGATGGCTAAGAGGGCACCACCGTAGAAAAAGGCGATACGCAAAGGAATTTCCTTAACGGCTTTTGGCAAGACCTGACGTGGATTTTTTGTTTCTGAAGTTGTTACCCCGATAAACTCAATCATGAGGTAGGCAAAGAAAACCATCTGGAAGGCCATGACAAAGTTCACTCCACCATTAGGGAAGAGGGAGAAATTGTCGGTGATATTAGCCAAACTTGCTACTCCATGAGGTGTCTTAAAGCCTGTCAAGACCATAAAGACTCCTGTGGCGATCATAGCTAAAATAGCCACAATCTTAACCATCGCAAACCAAAACTCAACTTCCCCAAAGAGCTTCACCGCAATCAGATTGACCAAGGCTAGAATGGTCAAAAATCCAATCTCAATCATCCAACTTGGCCAGCTAGGGAACCAGAACTGAACATAGTGAGAGATCGCAGTGATTTCCGCCATACCGATAAAGACAACGGATAACCAGTAAGACCAAACTGAGAAATAACCCCAGCCCTTACCCAAATGGCGCGTGATAAAGTTGATAAAGGTATGTTGCTCAGGGTCTTGGTAGAGCATTTCCCCAACCGCACGCATCATGAGGAACATGAAAGCCCCAGTAATCATATAAATCAGTACAATGGAAGGACCTGTGAGGCTAATAGAGCGACCTGCTCCCAAAAAGAGTCCTGTTCCGATTGTTCCCGCAATGGCCATAACCTGCACGTGACGATTGGTCAGACCACGCTCCATCTTATTTTTTTTCTTCTTTGAACTCATAACGTCTCCAATTCAATTTAAAATGGAAAAAGGAGTGAGTGAAGCGCACTGCCTCCCCACTCCTTTTTTCTGTTTTTAGGCTGTTTTTTCAACCTTCAAGATTTTTACATCATAGCTACCAACAGGTGTTTCAATGGTTGCTGTATCACCTGTTTTCTTGCCAATCAAGGCTTGTCCAATTGGGCTTTCATTTGAAACCTTACCTGCAAAGGCATCCGCACCCGCTGAACCTACGATAATATAAACTTCTTCTTCGTCCTCACCAATTTCTTGGATAGTGACTGTTTTACCAATCGCTACTTCGTCTTGGGCAACTGAGTCGCTATTGACGATTTCAGCATAACGGATTTTTGTTTCCAAGCTAGAGATTTGTCCTTCGACAAAGGCTTGTTCATCCTTAGCTGCTTCATATTCACTGTTTTCAGAAAGGTCACCGTATGAACGGGCAATCTTAATGCGTTCTACCACTTCTGGTCGGCGAACCAATTTCAATTCTTCTAATTCTTTTTCAAGTTTTTCCTTTTCCGCAAGGGTCATAGGATATGTTTTTTCTGCCATTTTTCTCAACTTTCTTTCGATAGTATTGAATCTCTATCTGAGATTCTCATTTTTGTAGTCTTAGTTTGAACTACTATTTTGAGTAAGCTTGCTATTGACGTGCTCAGCTACATTACGATCATGTTCTTCCTGTGTCACTGCGTAATAGACTTTACCATCTGTAACATTGGCTACAAAGTAAAGGTTCTCACTCTTTGTTTGGTTGATACTTGCTTCAATCGCGTCCTGACTTGGACTATCTACTGGACCAGGCATCAAACCAGGTTTTGTATAAACATTGTATGGTGAATTAATCGATGTATCAATTCCAGCATCATCTGCTAGGCTGATATTTTGGCCAAGTTTTCCTTGAGCATATAAAATCGCAATATTGCTTTGAAGTGGCATGCCAAGATTCAAACGGTTGTAGAAAACACCCGCAATCAACTTACGGTCTTCAGTCTTAGCCCCTTCTTTTTCAACAAGTGAAGCAATTGTTAGCAATTCATTAACTGTCAAGTTCTTAGACTTAATTGCACTATAGTGCGGAGTCAAGGTCTTATCCATAGCTGCCAACATCTCATCAATCAAGCTTTCAATAGTTGTGCTTTCCTTGATGGAGTAAGTCGCTGGGAAGAGGAAACCTTCTAAACGATAACGAACTCCACTTTCTTTCGTTGGCAAACTTTCAAGTAGGTTTGGATATTTAGCAACTTCTTGACTGATAAAGTTGTCATCTTGAACTTTAGCCAAGAAAGCATCCGCGGTCAAAGGCTCTTTAAATTCACCTTGTAATTGGCCTACAGCTTGGGCGATTTGATCAATGGTATATCCTTCTGGAATCGTTAAATCTGCAAGTGAAGGTTCTTGAGGTTCAGGAGTACCACCTTTTTGTAGTTCTTTGATGATATCCTCTGTACTCATGCTCTTTTGCAAATTGTAATATCCAGCCTTCAAATCTGAATAATTCTTATATTTCGCATAGAAAGCAAAAATCACTCCGTGTTTAATCACACCAGCATTTTCAAGTGCTGATCCAATCTCTTGGACATTGGATCCTTCCGGGATTTGAACGGTTACATACTGCTTAGAATTAGCATCAACTGGTAATAAGGATGACTGAACATACTGATAACCGAAGTAACCACCTGCCGAAATCAAGGCAAGAAAAATCAGTAGAGAAATGAAGAAAGCCTTCAAATGTGATTTTTTCTTCTTGACAGGTTTAACAGTCTCACGACGACTACGACGTGGAGTTTCAGTAACGACTTCAACAGCTTCCGATTCCGTAACTGGTTCTGGTTTTGCTACTTCTTTCTGAGGTTCTTTTTCAGCTTCAGTCTTATAAGAAACAGCTACTCTTGTTGGAGTTGTGTTCACATCTCTTTCGAACTTTTGTGGACGACTAGTTTCTGGTCCTGGAACCGGTCTTGATGGACTTGCTTCAGCTGGTGAAGCTGGAACATCTTGACTAGGATGACTAGGAACGATTGGGGCTTCCTCTCTTAGTTCCTCCACCGGTGATGCAGGCACATCTTCACTAGGATGCTGTGGAACACGTGGTGCATTCTCCATAATTTTTTCAACAGCTGATAGGGATGCATTCATCACTTCTTCATCAGCGATTTTTGTGTCAGGGACAGACAAAGCTGATTTTTTTTCATCAAGCTCAGCGGCCTCTTGGCGAATCCCTTCATAACGTTTTACTTTTTCTAAATCACGCAAAATCTGCTCTTTAAAGCTTAATTTTTCGTCTTCTCTTGGCTTTTCACTCAAAAGTTTATCCTCCTCGTTGACAATCCATAATATTATATCTTAAAAACGAAAGAAAAGCAACCTAGCATGCTTTTCTAGCTTATTTTTTAGCTTCCCAGACCATATCATACCAGGTTTCCCCTGCAAAGGTTGACTGGGATAGGCCTTCATTGACAAATCCATGCTTTTCATAGTAGGCGATGAGATAGTCATGACAGGTTAGGTTAATGCCTTCTCTTTCGTGTTCAAGAGCCAGTTCTTTCAGGGCTGTTAGCAATTTCTGACCCAGTCCTAGGCCTTGCGCCTCTTTGGCAATAGAAAGACAGGTCACAGAGATATAACCACCAGGCTCATGACTATAATCTTCTATCTCTTCTGTAAAAGACTGATCCTGCAAATGGCGGTGTGGCCCAACCGGCCCTTCGATATAACCCATGATTCTGCCTTCTTTTTCAGCAACCAGAAAAGAGGTCTGAATTACTCGCAAATGCGCCTCAAAAACAGAACGAGGAATGGCTTCTTCTATCGAAAAATTCTCTAGTTCAATCTCGACGATACGATCTAAATCTTCTAATCTTGCTTTCCTGATTTTCATTGTGCCTCCTAAAAAAAGAGATTAAACCAAATCATACTAAAACCTTGACTAGCTGCATAAAACGAATCTGTCTCTTCTTCATCAATAAAACCGTTCATTTCAAAATAGGAAAGCAACTCATCCGGACTCTTCAAACGAATAGCTTTGTAATCCAGCTCAACTGCCACATCTTTCAAAGCCGCAAGAAGAAGCGTTCCCAAGCCCTGTCTCTGATGGTCAGTATCAATGACTAAAGAATGTATTTCTAGACATTTCGGATTATGTGGGTAAGGACCACCTAGAACATAGCCCAGAAGCTGATTTTCATCCCTAGCTAGAAGAAAGGTATCCGCAGACTTACGGATACTTTCTTCTAAAATATGGGAAGTCAGCTGCTTGTCAGCTGAAAAAGATGAAGCCTGAAGTGCCTCTATTTCAGGTAAATCAAACTTATTTGCCTGAATGATCTTAATTGGAATTTCCATGTGAATAGCCTATTGAACATTGCTTGTCAAATTAGACAAGAGACGTTCAAATGAATATTCATAGGTTTGGATGTCTCCTGCTCCCATAAAGACATAAACAGCATTGTCATGGTCTAGGAGTGGAGAAACATTTTCAACAGTGATAACTTGGTGTTTCTTGTTGATTTTATTAGCTAGGTCTTCTACCTTAACGTCACCATGGTCTACTTCACGAGCAGATCCATAAATTTGCGCTAGATAAACAGCATCCGCTTGGTTCAAAGCGTGGGCAAAGTCGTCCAACAAGGCAATAGTTCTAGTAAAGGTATGCGGTTGGAAGATTGCTACGATCTCTTTGCTTGGATATTTTTGACGAGCTGCATCCAAGGTTGCAATGATTTCTGTTGGATGGTGGGCAAAGTCATCGATAATCACCGTATCATTGACAATTTTCTCAGTGAAACGACGCTTAACACCGGCAAATGTTTTCAAGT
>ERZ773006.406-NODE-406-length-20655-cov-43.2927_pt1 | contig 20655 bp, 21 predicted proteins | sample MGYA00580843_ERZ773006 | MGnify/ENA primary metagenome ERZ773006 (study PRJEB29015, sample SAMEA2738011) | human oral metagenome | biome: human oral; feature: human-associated habitat; material: dental | place: China | collected 2052 ...
TGGTTGTTTAATTTAATTTATCAAAGTAGGTTTAATTAGAGAATAAGATAGCATAGAAGCATTTTGTAAGATCACTTATATCTAAAGATGAGTTTATCTATATTACGGCATTTACTGCGGATATAATTCAGGACACCTTGCAGGGTGTCTTTTTTTTTACTAAATTTAGAGTAATACTACTGATTTTAAAGCTTTTTAGAGCGTGTAGAATTATTCATGTGCGTGCGTTGTATACCACTATGAGAATTTTTCTAAAAGGTAGTGATTTGACATTGCTTGAAGACTATATCATTCAGCTTTGGGAGAACAAACTAAATAATAGAATATGAAAATGTCTTAACTGGAAAACATCTTATGAAGTCTTCTAAGAGGAAAGTATGCACTTAATTTGATCATTCAAGACAAACAAACACACGATTATTTTTCCGTGTGTTCTTTGATATAAGCTAGTTTTTTCTCTCGACTTTTTTTCTTAAAGAGTGCTTCGGCGCTCATGGCTTCAGACTTGCTGTCAAAGGCTTCTGAGTAGATGAGTTTAACTGGTAGGCGGGCTCTGGTATACTTGGCGCCTTTGCCTGAGTTATGGGTTTTGAGGCGGCGTTCGACGTCTGTGGTGTAGCCTGTATAGAGGGTTCCATCGGCACACTCGACCACATACATGTAGGCCTTGCTATCCTTTTCTGCCATCGTTTAAGACTCACTCTCAGTCTTTTTCCCAAAGTATATCTCAAAGATTTCGTCGGTATAGTCGCCATTTTCCTTATGCACAAAGAGAGGGGGAAGGATTTTCAACCCATCTGTCGATCCGTCTTTTATGGCCTCAATCAGCAGCATATTTGCCTCACGTCCCATCTTAGGATAGATAAACTGGATGCGTTTAGGTGCTAGATTATATTGACGCATGGTGTCGATGATATCCAAAAAGCGGTCAGGGCGATGCACCATGGCAATGCGCCCATTAGATTTAAGGGCATGACGTGCGACCTGACAAATTTCTTCCAAATTCGTCGTGATTTCGTGACGGGCCAAGAGGTAGTGCTCTGACAGATTCTTCTTAGATGTTTTTGTCGCCTTAAAGTAGGGAGGGTTACAGAGGATAAGGTCCACCTGAGATCGTGGGGTATGGTCAAGCAAATTTTTTAGGTCGTCATTGACAACAGTCACCTGATCTTCTAATTGATTAAGAGTTACGGAACGCTGGGCCATATCAGCCAGGCGTTCTTGCAGCTCAACCAAGGTAATCGGTGCCTCAGTGCGTGTACTAGCAAAGAGGCCAACGGCACCATTTCCTGAACAGAGGTCGACGATTAATCCCTTTTTTGGAATTTTTGGGAACCGAGAGAGGAGGACACTGTCAATAGAATAGCTGAAGACCTCCTTATTTTGAATGATTTTTACATCTGTGGAGAAGAGTTGGTCAATGCGTTCTCCATCTTTTAAAATTGGATTTGTCATAGTTTTAATTGTAACAAAAAACAGCTCCCAAAGGAACTGTTGCAAGTGATTACTCTAGGACACCGAAGGTATACCCTTGATTTTTGAAATATTCGATAATTTGTGGAAGGGTTTGAACAGTAAGTTCTTTACCAGCAGTGTCATGCATAAGGACAACCTTAACATGACTTTCAGGGAAATACTGTTGAGAACCATCCATGTAGGCCATCATAGTTTCAGATGTGGTTGGGCGAACAGAGGCTGGTTCTGCATCTCCACAGAGCATGTTCCAGTCAATCCACTGGATACCTTGATTGGCGAGAGCATGATCGGTTGCCTCCAATCCTTGCCATGACATATGACCACCAGGGTAACGGAAAATTCTTGTTTTGAAGTCCTTACCTAGGATGGCTTGGAAATTGGCATTGGTTTGGTCAACTTCAGAAACAATTTGACTTTTGTTGGGAACACGCCCAGGATAAAGTAGGTTAAAGTTGTGGCTAAGGCTATGGTTAGCAATAGCGTGTCCTTCTGTAATTTGGCGTTTGAGTATGTCCGCATTTTCTTGACTAATGGTATAACCAATGTGGAAGAATGTTGCGTGAACGCCATACTCTTTCAGAATATCCATGACTTGTGGTGTCAAGGTAGGATCAATCCCGTCATCGAAGGTTAAAAAGACAACCTTATCGTCAACATCTTGAGATACACCTCGGATAGTGTTATTAACAGCAGTAACGTCGTAGGCATAATCAGAGGCTTCAATGCTATGGTTACTACCTTTTTTGAGTTGTTTTTTATCTTTTTCTTTAGCTTGTTCTGAAGAAGAATTTGCTCCGTTAGCTACTTGTTCAGTTTTTTCAGTCTGAGCTGGTTGTTCAGCTTTAGAATTGTGGCGTTGTGACAAAACAAAGCCTAGAATAGCCAGTACGGCCAAGTTAGCAATGATGAGGCATAGATTAAGTGCCTTCCTATTTTTCCCTATAATCTCAATACTTCTTTTCATAATTACATTATAGCTCAAACAATTAGAAACTGCCACAACATTTCCAATTGTTTTACAAAGAAGTTCTATGAAAAAGCGTTCCTTTTTTTGGTATAATAGTTAAAAAATTGTAGAAAAAGAGGTAAAAATGTGTTTTACGCTTATTTACGTGGGCTTGTCGTCTTCCTTCTGTGGATTATTAATGGCAATGCCCATTATCACAATCGTGATAAATTATTGAACAAGGATGAAAACTATATCTTGGTGGCTCCACACCGAACTTGGTGGGACCCTGTTTATATGGCTTTCTCAGCTCGTCCTAAGCAGTTTATTTTCATGGCTAAGAAAGAACTTTTCAAGAATCGTATCTTTGGTTGGTGGATTCGTATGTGTGGTGCCTTCCCGATTGACCGTGAAAATCCTGGTCAGGAGGCTATCAAGTATCCTGTCAATATGCTTAAGAAGAGTAATCGTAGCTTGATTATGTTCCCAAGTGGTAGCCGCCATTCATCTGATGTTAAGGGTGGGGTTGCAGTTATCGCTAAGATGGCTAAGGTTAAGATTATGCCAGTTGTCTATCAAGGACCTCGTGAACTCAAGGGGCTCTTGACAGGTGAACGTGTGGATATGAGCTATGGTAATCCTATTGATATTTCAGATTTGAAGCGTTTGAATGATGAGAATATTCAAGAGGTTGCTCGTCGTATCCAGTCTGAATTTGATCGCCTTGATGAGGAAGCTTTGAGCTATCAAACAGGCAAGAAACCAAATCTATTGACTTATATTTACCGTATACCTCTCGGTCTTGTGGCTATCATTGCAGTGATTTTGACTATGGCTTTCTCATATGTAGCTAGCTTTGTTTGGAATCCTGAAAAACACCGTGCCAAAGAAACACAGAAATAAGCTAATGACTCTGTCAGACATAAATCTGATGGAGTTTTTTCTTTTTGATATATTTTTCAAGTTTTTTACGAATAAGAAAGAAAATATATCAATTAAGGAGACTGGCGTGAAGGAAAAGATTATAGCCTATGTTAACAATAATCGTCTATTTGTGAGTATCATTGGTGTGCTGATGATGGTTTTCTGCTTCTTTCTGTGGATGACTTGTGGTGCCGGCAACAGCATGGAGGCAGAGACGTCTTATACAGATGTGACGACCTTGTCTACCTCTTCATCTAAACAAAATTCAAAATCACTTACGGAAGTGTCTTCTCAGTCACAAACTGAAGGAAGTGAAAAAGTTAAGTCAAAAGTAACGGTAGATGTTAAGGGGGCTGTGGTCAAGCCAGGTGTATATACGCTAAAAGTAAGCGCTAGGGTGACAGATGCCATTCAGGAAGCTGGAGGAATGACAGAGGATGCGGATGCTAAGAGTGTTAATTTAGCCGCAAGCTTGTCAGACGAAGAGGTTATCTATGTGGCAACTAAGGATGAAAACCTTTCTGTCCTTGGTCAATCAGGAACTAGTCAGGTTTCTGACAAAGGAGGGCAAACTAATGCTAAGGATGGGAAAATTAACTTAAATACAGCGACTGCAGAGGAATTGCAAACCATTTCTGGAATTGGTGCCAAGAGGGCAGAGGATATTATCGCTTATCGTGAAAGTCATGGTGGCTTTCAATCTGTGGATGATTTGAAAAATGTCTCAGGGATCGGAGATAAGTCTTTAGATAAAATCAGAGAGTCCATCTATGTGGCTTAAAAAATCTCCAATCAATCTTTTTTCCCTAGCGCTTTTAATAGTTGCTCTTTATTTTACTATTTTTGTATCTAATTTCTATGCTATTGGGACTTTTGTCTTTCTGATGATATGTTTTTTGAAGCATCATTGGAAGAATAAGACAGCCCTAAAGTTGGTGGGACTTGTAGGTAGTTCCTTTTTGGTCTACTTTTTATTTTTATACCATAGAGCTATCATGCAAGATAAGCAAGTTCCTGCTGAAATTCATCAGTTGACACTGGTTGCAGATACGCTCACAGTTAATGGTGAGCAATTATCAGCAGTTGGGAAGTCAAATGGTCAAACCTATCAGGTCTTTTATCGGCTAAAATCTGAGAAGGAGCAGCATTTTTTTAAGACTACTAGTCAAACGTTGGTATTGAAGGGGAAAATAAACTTATCTCAAGCAACTGCTCAACGTAATTTTCAAGGCTTTGATTATCAGTCGTATCTAGCTAGTCAGAGCATTTATAGGATTGCTCAGATTGAGCGTCTGGATCATATCGTAACCCCAAAATCGATATCTCCAATAGATTTTTTCCATCAATTGAGGAGGAGGGCTCTAGTTCATATTCAGACGCATTTTCCTAATCCGATGAGACACTATATGACAGGACTGCTCTTTGGGTATTTGGATAAGGAGTTTGATGAGCAGAGTCAACTCTACACCAGCTTGGGGATTATTCATCTTTTCGCGCTATCGGGTATGCAGGTTGGATTTTTTCTTGGCTGGTTTCGCTATGGACTTCTTCGTTTGGGTCTTCCCAAAAATTATATCCTTGCTATCTTATTACCTTTTTCGATTTTCTATGGCTTAATGACTGGTTGGACGGCTTCGGTCTTACGTTCTTTGATTCAAAGCCTCTTGGCTGAGTGTGGTATTAAAAAACTGAACAATATGGGAATAACCTTGCTTCTATTGTTTCTCTTGTTACCTCATTTTCTTTTAACGGTAGGAGGTGTTTTAAGTTGTTCTTATGCCTTCTTGTTGTGTTTATTTGATTTTGAGGAGATGTCGTCCTTTAAAAAGTCAATCTATATGAGTTTGATATTGAGTCTTGGGACTTTGCCTTTTTTGACCTACTATTATGGAACTTTTCAACCGTTGAGTTTGATTCTGACGGCAATCTTCTCAGTAGTTTTCGATAGCTTTCTCTTACCTATCTTAACAGTACTTTTTACACTTTCAGGACTGGTAATCTTTTCTCAAATCAACCCACTTTTTGAATGGATGGAGACCTTTTTGACTTGGATACAATCCTGGATAGGCCAGCCTTTAATTCTAGGGAAACCTAGTTTGTTTCAGTTTGGCTTGATGATAGTTGTATTGGTTTTGCTCTTTGATTTTTGGAAAAAGCCTCAGTTTAGAATATGCCTCTTGATGATTTTTAGTCTTTTGATGATCTGGGTTAAATATCCTTTGATCAATGAGGTGACGGTGGTTGACGTTGGTCAAGGAGACAGTATTTTTTTAAGGAGTATGAAAGGTAAGACGATCCTGATAGACGTAGGTGGCAAGGTGACTTTCGGGTCTAAGGAAAAATGGCAAGAGGGGAGCCAGACGAGTAATGCGGAGAAAACCTTAATTCCCTATCTACAGGCAAGGGGAGTGTCTCAAATTGACTATCTGGTTCTGACTCATACGGATACAGACCATATTGGTGATTTGGAGGAAGTGGCTAAACGGTTTAAGATTAAGGAAATTTGTGTCAGTCAGGGGGCTTTGACTAAGCCTAGTTTTGCCAAACGTCTTCGATTTCTTAAACGTCCCGTTCGCACCTTAAAGGCTGGTGATAAACTGCCTATGATGGGAAGTAACCTACAGGTTCTTTATCCCAATAAAATTGGTGATGGTGGTAACAATGATTCACTTGTTCTCTATGGAAAGTTATTGGGGACCAGTTTTCTGTTTACTGGTGATTTGGAAAAAGAAGGAGAGGAGGAATTGATGTCCAGCTATCCAAATTTAAAAGTAAGTGTCCTCAAGGCAGGACATCACGGCTCTAAAGGCTCTTCATCAGAAGCTTTTTTGGATCAGTTAGAACCATCACTTGCGCTTGTCTCAGCTGGTGAAAATAATCGTTATAAGCATCCAAATGATGAAACATTAGAGCGTTTCAAAGAACGTCATATTAAGGTTTTACGCACAGACCAGGATGGTGCTATTCGTTTTAAGGGATGGTTCAAACTATCAAGTGAAACTGTCCGATAATTTTCAGGGTCCTTAATTTGTCATGCATCCCAATCTATGGTAGAATGTAAAGGCTAATATTCCAGTATAAGAAAGATTGAACAGTATGCGTAAAATTATCATCAATGGTGGTAAGAAACTTCAAGGAGAAGTTACAGTATCAGGAGCTAAAAATTCAGTTGTTGCTTTGATTCCAGCCATCATTTTATCTGATGGAGTGGTTACTCTTGACGGGGTACCAGCAATCAGCGACGTCGATAATCTAATTGAGATCATTGAAGTAATGGGTGGTTCTGTTAAGCGTGATGGCGAAACACTTGAAATCGACCCTCGAGGAGTTAAAGATATGCCAATGCCATTTGGTAAGATTAACAGCCTTCGTGCTTCTTACTATTTCTATGGTAGTTTGCTTGGGCGTTATGGTCAAGCTACAGTAGGATTTCCTGGGGGCTGTGATTTAGGACCACGTCCTATTGACCTTCACCTTAAGGCGTTTGAAGCGATGGGCGCTAGCATTTCCTATGAATCCGAGTCTATGCGTATTGCGACTGATGCTGGTCAACGTATTCAGGGTGCTCATATTTACATGGATACGGTCAGTGTTGGAGCGACCATCAATACCATGTTGGCTGCGGCTAAGGCTGATGGTCGTACGGTTATTGAAAATGCCGCTCGTGAACCTGAAATTATTGATGTGGCAACGCTTCTCAACAATATGGGTGCGCGTGTACGTGGTGCTGGTACAGAAATCATCACGATTGATGGTGTAGAGAGCCTACATGGTACTCGTCATCAGGTTATTCCAGACCGTATTGAAGCGGGCTCATACATTGCTATGGCAGCAGCTATTGGTAAGGGGATTAAAATTAAAAATGTTCTCTATGAACATCTTGAAAGTTTTATTGCTAAGCTTGAAGCAATGGGTGTTCGCATGATCGTTGAAGAAGATGCAATTTTTGTGGAAGAACAGGGCGATTTAAAACCTATTGACATTAAGACATCACCTTATCCAGGTTTTGCGACGGATTTACAACAACCAATGACACCATTGTTGCTGAAAGCAAGTGGCCGAGGAAAAATCATTGATACAATCTATGAGAAGCGTGTAAATCACGTTCCTGAACTGGCTCGTATGGGTGCTGATATTCAAGTGCTTGGCGGTCAGATTGTTTATAATGGGCCAACGCAACTTTCTGGTGTACCTGTGAAAGCTAGTGATTTGCGTGCGGGTGCTGCACTCGTTACTGCAGGACTTATGGCAGATGGTCAGACTGAAATAACAAATATTGAATTTATTCTTCGAGGGTACTCAAATATCATTGAGAAACTTTCTGATCTTGGTGCAGATATTCGTTTGATTGAAGATTAAGTCTAAGGTTCAACCGCTTCTTGTTGAGCCTTTTTCCATTTCTAAAACTGTGTTATAATACTATCATGGATATTTGGACTAGTCTGGGTGCTTTTGCCTTCTTTGAGTCAGAGCGCCTTTCTTTTAGACCACTCGTCTTTTTAGATCGTTTTGACTTACATGAGATTGTGTCGAATCCAGAGAATTTACAATTTTTCTTTCCTGCTACCAAAACTCAGTATGAAACAGATTGCCTTTTGATACATTATTTCATGAAGGAGCCTTTGGGTGTTTGGGCAATTGTAGATCGAGAGTCTAATAAATTGATTGGGATCGTTCGCTTTGAAAAGATAGACCTCCAGAAAAGGACTGCAGAGCTCGGTTATTTTTTGAATGCTTCATACTGGGGTAGAGGTCTAATGACTGAGACAGTTACTTGTTTGTCAGATTTGGCATTGACAGCTATGGGCATGGAACGCATTATCCTTATTGCTCATTTGGAAAACAAGGCATCGATTCGTGTGGCAGAAAAATCTGGCTTTAAATTGGTGTCTCGTTTCAAAGGAGCAGACCGATACACCCGTATCATGAGAGATTATCTCCGCTTTGAGAAGGAGGAGAACTGTGAGTAAACATCAAGAAATTCTAGATTATCTAGAGGCTTTGCCCATCGGTAAACGAGTTAGTGTGCGTAGTATTTCTAACCACTTGCAGGTTTCTGATGGAACTGCTTATCGAGCCATTAAAGAAGCTGAAAATCGAGGACTAGTTGAAACGCGTCCTCGAAGTGGAACAGTTCGAATTGAAAAGAAAGTCCAGGTCCGCCTTGACAAACTGACCTTTGCGGAGATTGCAGAGATTACAGAGTCTGAGGTGATTTCGGGTCATGAAGGTTTGGAACGTGTCTTCAGCAAGTTCTACATTGGAGCCATGACTATTGAGAATATCACCCGTTATCTAACAAAAGGTGACCTTCTTATTGTTGGAGACAGGGAAGATATCCAGTTATTGGCCCTCGAATACAATAATGCTATTCTGGTAACTGGAGGCTTTCAGGTTTCTGATCGGGTTAAAGAGCTTTCTCGTTTGAAGCAGTTTCCAGTCATGGTCACTACTTACGATACATTTACTGTGGCGACTATGATTAACCAGGCACTTTCGAATGTTCGTATCAAAACAGATATTAAAACAGTCGCTCAAGTCTATACTAGACGAGAAGACTACAACTATATGACTCCAGAAATGACAGTCAAAGATTTTCAAAACTTGGTTAAACGGACTAACCTTGTTCGTTTTCCTATTGTGTCTGAGGATGATAGGGTTATTGGGATTGTGACCATGCGTGATGTGGCTAATCAGCTTCCGACCACTATGGCTAAGGCTATTATGACAAAGCCGACAGTGACTCGTTTGGAGACTAGCCTTGCGACTGTGGCCCAAAAGATGATTTTTGAAGACTATGACATGATTCCTGTTGTGGATGACGAAAAACATTATCTAGGGACTATCACTCGTCGTCAGGTTTTAGAGGAACTTCAAGATAATAACCGTGGTGATCTCCATACATTTAGCGATCAAATGATAGCTAACCTTAATCGTGAAAAGAATGCCTTTAGTTTTGAGGTAGAACCGACCATGATTGATAATTCTGGGAACCTTACACAGGGTGTTCTTGTAGAAATGGTTAAAGAGGTTGTTTACCGAACGATGGAAAACCAAGAACAAAATAGTCTGGTGATTGAAGAGATGATGTTTTACTTTCTTCAGGCGGCTCAAATTGATGATAAGGTGACGATTACACCCAGTATCATTGCGGAAACCAGACGCAGAGCTCATTTAGACCTTATGGTTACTCATGGTAATCATACGCTTTGTAAGTCAGTAGTAGTGGTTAAGAAAACTTAATAAGCCATTTAAAATTAAAGAAATAAAGAAAACGGAGAAAATAATGATTACACTAAAATCAGCACGTGAAATTGAAGCGATGGATAGAGCGGGAGATTTTCTTGCAAGTATCCACATTGGCCTACGTGACCTCTTGAAACCAGGAGTGGATATGTGGGAAGTAGAAGAGTATGTGCGTCGTCGTTGTAAAGAAGAAAATGTTCTACCGCTTCAGATTGGGGTCGAAGGAAGCATCATGGACTATCCTTATGCGACATGTTGTGGTCTTAATGATGAAGTAGCACACGCTTTTCCACGTCATTATATTTTGAAAGATGGAGACCTCTTGAAAGTTGATATGGTCTTGTCAGAACCTATTGATAAGTCAGTGCTTAATGTATCAAAATTAGACTTTGATAATGTTGCGCAAGTAAAAAAATATACAGAATCATATACTGGTGGTTTGGCTGACTCATGTTGGGCCTATGCGATTGGAACGCCTTCTGATGAGGTTAAAAACCTTATGGAAGTAACCCGTGAAGCCATGTATCTTGGTATTGAACAAGCGGTAGTTGGTAATCGTATCGGTGATATCGGTGCAGCTATCCAAGAATACGCTGAAAGTCGAGGCTATGGTGTCGTTCGTGATTTGGTAGGACACGGAGTTGGACCAACGATGCATGAAGAACCAATGGTTCCTAACTATGGGGTGGCTGGACGAGGTCTCCGTCTCAAAGAAGGAATGGTTTTGACTATTGAGCCAATGATTAACACTGGTACTTGGGAAATTGATACTGACCTTGAAACGGGTTGGGCTCACAAAACTCTCGACGGTGGCCTTTCTTGCCAATATGAGCACCAGTTTGTTATTACTAAAGATGGTCCAGTAATTTTGACTTCTCAAGGCGAAGAAAGAACTTATTAGTATGAAACGACAAGGCATAATGGCCCGTCTCCTAGATAAGCTTCAATGGCGCCCTTTGCAGCTCTACCTTAGACATTATCGTAGTGCTGAGATAGATATTTCTAGTATTGCCGTGGCTTATTATTTGATTTTGACGGTTTTTCCGCTCATTGTCATTGCGGCAAATGTTTTTCCCTATCTAAATATTGATACGACTGATCTCTTGAAGTTTATGAATGAGCATCTTCCTAAGCAGTTTTATGCACCTGCAGCTAATGTTGTTCAGGATATCTTCTCGACCCCTTCTGGACAGTTACTGGGAGTTGCCTCTTTGACGGGATTCTGGACCATGATTAAGTCCTTATCTTCGCTTCAAAAGGCGATTAACAAGGTATATGGTGCTTCAGAACACCGTGATGTCTTTATTAGTCACATTGTTGGTGGTTTCATGAGTCTCGTCATCTTGTTCTTACTCACCTTTGCACTAATGCTGTCTACGATTATTCAGTCGGTTCTTAGAGTTATTACACAGACCTATCCTATTGGTTCCAAGATGACCCAGCTTATTCTAAATAGTATTCAACCTCTGAGTATTGCAGTTGTCTTCCTGGGAATGATGGTGCTTTATTTTGTGCTTCCGAATGTGAAGATTCGAAAAATCCGCTACATTATGCCAGGGACTATTTTTACGACTTTGGTGATTGGGTATCTGAGTAATTTGTTTGGAACCTACGTGATTCGTACTTTGAGTCGATTGGTTGATATCAAGTTGTTCGGATCGATTATGATTTTCGTCTTCATGCTTTGGTTCATCTTTTTGGCCAGGATTTTGATTTTGGGTGCTGTCTTTAATGCGACCTATCAGGAACTTAAACAAGGTGAACTGCACAGTAGAAGGGGTGACGTGCTTACCATAATTCAGCATTTTTCTGGAGACGGTAGTGACAGCAAAAAACAAAAAAACGATGAGAATAAGTCTTAGAGCATAAAGAGAGCTTGGCGAAGCCCAGGCTCTTTTGACGGGAATATTATCCTTTGTAGATAATAAAAAGATAATGATTATGGAGGAAAAATGAAAAAACAAACTGTTCGTGATTTAACACATATTGCGATTGTGGCGGCTCTTTACGTGGTCTTGACCATTGTGCCACCTTTCAACTTAATTTCGTATGGTCTTTACCAGTTCCGTATTGCGGAAATGTTCAATCTTCTGGGATTTTATAATCGCAAGTATATCATTGCCGTTACTTTGGGGTGTGTGATTGCTAATTTCTTTAGTTTTAACATGATTGATGTGGTTGTTGGAAGTCTCTCAACGCTAGTCTTTGTTGGTTCAGGAGTTTATTTCTTTGACCACTTTAAGAATCAAGATATTTTGGGTGGCCTCTTTGATAAGGCTCATGTTTATTTTGCTTTTTATTTTTCATTCTTCATGGTGACCATCGCTGCAGAGTTGACCTGGGTTACTCAAGCGCCATTTTGGGCTACTTGGTTCACTGTCGCTTTAGGAGAATTGGCGTCACTCTTAGTTGGTGCGGTCCTTATCAAGAAATTGGCCAAAGTTATTGATTTTGTTTCCTAAATTAACGTCTGTAAAGGCGTTTTTTGTTGCTTTTATGTTAAAATGTTCCTATGGAAAAACGAATGAAAGAGCTGGTTTCTAAACTTAACCAGTATGCAAAAGAGTATTATACGGAAGATAATCCATCGGTGTCAGACGCAGACTACGATAAGCTCTATCGTGAGCTTGTAGCTCTGGAGGCTGAGCACCCTGAATATGTTCAAGCAGATAGTCCTACGCATCGTGTGGGAGGGCTGGTCCTGGATGGTTTTGAAAAATATCAACACGAGTATCCGCTTTATAGTTTGCAGGATGCTTTTTCACGAGAAGAGCTGGATGCCTTTGATAAGAGGGTTAAAGACGAATTTCCTAATGCTGATTATATGGCTGAACTCAAAATTGATGGTCTCTCTATCTCGCTGACCTATGTGGATGGTGTTCTCCAGGTAGGTGCGACACGTGGTGATGGTTCTGTCGGTGAAAATATCACTGAAAATGTCAAGCGTATCTCAGATATCCCTCTTAAGTTGGACCAACCGCTTAATATTACGGTTCGTGGAGAGTGTTATCTGCCACGGGCTGAGTTTGAACGCATCAATATCCAACGTCAGGAGAATGGTGAAGCCGAATTTGCCAATCCACGTAATGCTGCAGCAGGGACTCTTCGTCAGTTGGATACCAAAGTGGTTGCGGAGCGTCGTTTAGCGACTTTCCTTTATCAGGAAGCTAGTCCAACGGAGCGTCTCACACAAAATGATGTCTTAAATGAAGTGGCAGAACTAGGTTTCTCAGTTAATCCACGACGCATTGTCACATCGTCGATGGATGAGATTTGGGACTTTATTCAAGCTGTCGGTCAGGATCGTGATGACTTGGCTTACGATATTGATGGCGTTGTTATCAAGGTCAATAGTTTAGCCATGCAAGAGGAATTAGGTTTTACAGTCAAGGCACCACGTTGGGCCATTGCCTATAAATTCCCTGCTGAGGAAAAGGAAGCAGAGCTTCTTTCAGTAGACTGGCAGGTAGGTCGTACAGGTGTAGTAACGCCGACTGCTAATTTGACTCCGGTGCAATTAGCAGGGACAACGGTTAGTCGAGCTACCCTTCATAATGTGGATTATATTGCTGAAAAAGACATTCGCATCGGTGATACCGTTATTGTCTACAAAGCTGGTGATATTATCCCTGCTGTTCTTCGTGTGGTAGAAAGTAAGCGTACGACACAGGAGCCGATGGAAGTACCGACACAATGTCCATCTTGTAGCAGTGGTCTTTTACATTTTGAAGATGAAGTTGCCCTACGTTGTATCAATCCTTCTTGCCCTGCTCAGATCAAGGAAGGTCTGATTCATTTTGCTTCTCGTGATGCCATGAACATCGCAGGTATGGGACCTTCAGTAGTTGAAAAACTCTTTAAAGCTGAATTGGTTAAAGATGTAGCTGATATCTATGGCTTGAACAGTCAAGATTTCCTCCAATTAGAAGGTTTCAAGGAAAAATCAGCTGAGAAACTTTATTCGGCCATTCAAGTCTCAAAAGAAAATTCTGCAGAGAAATTGCTCTATGGCTTGGGGATTCGTCATGTTGGTGCCAAGGTTAGTAAGCAATTGTTAGAAGCTTTTGGAAGTATACAAGAGTTAGCCAGTGCGGATGTCGAGGCTATTGCTGCTGTAGATGGTTTAGGAGATGTTATTGCCAAGTCCATCCAGCGCTATTTTGCTAAGGAAGAGGCTCAAGTTCTTATGAAAGAACTGGAATCCTATGGCGTTAATTTGTCCTATCTTGGACAAAAGGTGGCAGATGATGCTATCTTATCTGGTAAGACAGTTGTTTTGACAGGGAAATTGGAGCATCTTAAACGTAGTGAAGCAAAGGCAAAACTAGAAGCTCTGGGTGCTAAAGTGACAGGTTCTGTCTCTAAGAAAACAGATTTAGTGGTTGCTGGTAGTGATGCCGGAAGTAAGTTGGAAAAAGCACAAAGCCTAGGAATTGAAGTAAAAGATGAGGCTTGGTTGCTGGATTTATAGGAGTTCAATATGAAACAAAAACGTGCCCGCTTAATTTATAATCCAACATCTGGACAAGAAATTATGAAAAAAAATGTTGCTGAGGTCTTGGATATTCTGGAAGGTGCTGGCTTTGAAGCGTCAGCCTTTCAAACAACACCAGATGAAAACTCAGCAAAAAATGAGGCCACTCGTGCAGCCAAAGCAGGCTTTGACTTAGTTATTGCTGCAGGTGGCGATGGAACAATCAATGAGGTTGTTTCTGGGATTGCCCCGCTTAAAAAACGCCCACAAATGGCGGTTATTCCAACGGGAACGACAAATGACTTTGCACGCGCCTTGAAGATTCCAAGAGGGAATCCTGTTGAAGCAGCCAAGGTTATTGCTAAAAATCAAACCCTTCAAATGGATATCGGTCGTGCCTATGATGACAAATACTTCATCAATATTGCGGCTGCGGGTTCCTTTACGGAACTAACTTATAGTGTGCCTAGCCGCTTAAAGACAGTGCTTGGTTATTTGGCTTACCTTGTTAAGGGGGCAGAGTTGCTTCCACAAGTTAAAAAGGTTCCTGTCCGTATTACGCATGATGAGGGTGTCTTTGAAGGTGGCCTTTCCATGATTTTCGTTGCCTTGACCAATTCAGTTGGTGGCTTTGAAACGATTGCCCCAGATGCTAAACTGGATGATGGTAAATTTACACTAATCATGGTTAAGACAGCCAACCTCTTTGAATTGGTAGACCTTATTCGTCAGGTTCTCCAAGGTGGTAAACACATCTACGACAAGAGAATTTCCTATATCAAAACAAGTTCACTAGATATTGAGCCTTTAGGTGAAGATCGTATGATGATCAATCTGGATGGAGAATACGGTGGTGATGCCCCAATCCACCTTCAAAATCTTAAGAATCACATTGAATTCTATGCTAATATTGATGAGATTTCTGATGATGCTATCACGCTTCCAGATACAGACGACTTGGCTCTAGAAGCTATTGCACAAAAATTCAGTACAGAAGCTGAAAAAATCGAAAATGATTAAGGTTAACCTTTAAGCAACCTAAGATAGGTTGCTTTTTAAGTATATTTGTAGAAAATGACGCTTTCATTTGTTACAATAGAAAAACTGGGAAATTGTTATATAGAATATTTAGAGGAGTGGATGTTTAATAAAGAGAATGAACATTATTTAAGTGATGTTCATCTAAAGAATGGTGATCAGGCTTTCGAGTCGGGTTTTAGTAATAAAGGGCCAGAGTTTGAATCTGCTTTTCAGGAGGAAAAAGCTGAGAAGTGGCATTCCTTTTTTGACTCTTGCTCTGCCACTGATACTCTTAAGTGTGAGCTGTGGCTCGGTCTTGTTATCTTGGAAGTATAAGCCAATAATTGTGTATCTGGCTGTAATTGTGGCATGTTTTGTCCTTTGAGTATAACGAAAAGAAAAAGGACTATTATTTGAGCTATAATTCTGTGGCTCGTCGCTACTGGGGATGACTATCTATGATAATGAATAACTAGACAGCACTTTTTTATAATAAGAGGTTTGATTATAAAGGGGGATTTTATAATGACAGCATCAAAAACCAAACGTCTCTTGTATTTTATGTCCGAATTGGAAAAGGGAAATGACATTTCAAAAACGGACTACCTGGCTCGCTTTGGCATAAGTGAGCGTACACTTAAATAGGACGTGAGTGAACTCAAGGAAAATTTGATTGAGTTACGTCCAAATATGAAGGTTAAGTATTCTAGAAAAAACGGTTCCTATCATGCCCAGTATGAACAGGGCTATGGTAACCTTAAATACAATCAGGCAGTTATCCTATCTAAGATTCTTTTAGAGAGTCGTGCCCTTCGAAAGGATGAAGTAGCAGAAATTATCAACATCTTTGTTGAGAGGACTGTAGACGACAAGGAGCGCAGACGTATCAAGCGATTGACTGAGCCAGAACTAGATAGTTATCAAGAACTTAAGATTTATCAGAATCAAGATAAGTCACTCTTACCAGCTATTTCAGCCATTTTCGATGCCATTGTGGACCAACGTCCTTTGTCTTTTAGTTACCGTAAACCAGGAGAAAAAGTGGAGGAATATAGGGTCTTTCCGATTTCAGTCATTTTTGACAACCATTATTTCTACTGTATTTCTTACAAACTGGATGATAACTTTACTTGTGATTATCAGTTCTCTGAAATCCGTTATTTCCGTGTTGATCATTTCCAAACCATTCACAAATCTGAAAATGATTTGGCTTTCTCAATGCTTTTTGGTAATGAGTGGGCTCGAATTACCTTTGAGTATAAAGGACTTTACCGTGATGTCTTGGAATCCGATATTCCAAAACTTAAACTGCTAGAGGAAAGCACTAGTGATGGTGTTGATCAGGTCCGTTATGAGATTGAAATCTTTAGTTTATTAGGCTTTCAAAAGTATATTCAACGCTTTGAAGGAGGGAAAATATGAAAGAAAAGAAAAAAGAAATGCAAAAACAAGTCTTAACTCTTCTAGGAATCTTGATTTTTGCCTTTGTCAATGTGTTTATCTTTGATAATAAGATGGGTGCTGGTTTTTCCGCCTTCTCAACTATCACCCTGATGAGTATTGGACTCTTGTCTAAGCGAACCAGTCTGCGAGTTTTGGCTATTATTTCCTATCTCATCAATGTGGTAGTAGCCGTTTTTGGCTTCAACTATGTTGGTTTTCTAACATCTGTTCAGGCCATTGAACTTATCTTCGTTATCTGGTATCTTTACCCACGTGACACGTTTTTGAGACGAGATACAACTGATAAATACACTTATCGTTTTCGTTGGATTCATTTGCTTTTGACGGTTTTAATCTCAATTGGAGGTTATATTGTTTTTGCAGTTGTTTCTAGTATTTGGGATGGTTCCTTCCTAGAATACGGTGGGAACACAGCTCTCATCTTTGCTATGCAATATTTGCTCTTTTTGAGCATTACCAAGTCGAGACAAGATGAACCGACCAAGGTTGCCCATTTGTTCCAAAAGGAACGCTGTACTAAGGAAATGAAAGCGGCAATAGAGGCCGAACGCCAAGCCAAAGAAAGAGCACTTGCACAAGCCTTTGAGGTACCTTTGAAGGCACCTAGTCAAACAGCTGAAAAATTTGGTAACAACATAGTCAAATTTGCATCTGTTTGGCTATTGGTAATGGACATGTCCATCTTGGCTTACTTCTTCCGTCCAAATGATGTTGGTTTCGGGTTTGGCGCCTTTTTTGTACTCTTGACTATTGTCTTGTCCTTGATTTTCAAATCTGAGGAAGACAAGGAGGACGTTTTCTCTATCATCTATCATAAGGTTCGTCCTATCCAACCTATTTTCTTCATTTTACTTTTGATTGCCCATGCGCATAAGTTTAGCTATGGTGCTGCTTACGCTCTCTTGTTCTCAGCTGCCTATTTCTTCTGGGCTATCAATAAGATTAATATGAAGACTCTCTTGACCTTTACAGTCATCATTTACTTCTTCCCAGTCTTTGGTTACCTTTCTAACCCTTACCGTCTAGGTGCTGAAAACCTTAAGATGGTAGGTGAACTGGTGACAGATCGTAATAAGTCTAATACCTTCTATCTTGGTCATTATTGGTCACTTTTAGGCTTGCAAAGCGATGGTGAGTATGAAGGAATCCCTGCTTCTTGGCAGGCTGCTAAGTTCGCTGATATTCAGACATTCTCTGATGACAGTGATATCACTTCAGGTGTCTTCCAAGTGAATAGTCACAATGACTATGATTATGATTTACATTTAACAAATAACAAGGGCACCATTGAAGTCACAACTGGCTCTGGAAAAGATAAGAAAGAATTCCAGTTCACGGAGTTTAGCAGAAGTTATTATCGATATGAAAAATTGAAAAAATCGGATAACCAAAAGCGTTATAAAGATTTTTACAAGATAGGTACTGTTTCGACTAAGTTGGGAACCTATAATCTTTACCTCGAAATGAATCAAGATTGGGTTGATGACTATCAAAAAGATCCTACTAATGTTGACTACCGTTTACTTATTTTTGGAGACAAACTGACACCAAAAGAAGCTTACGAAAAAGCATATCATTACTAAAAAAAGTATCTCTGCAATTGCAGAGATATTTTTGTCTGTCAGTCTTTGTATCCTCGTTTAGCTAGCTCGTGTACAAGTACAGCTCCCAAGATTGCAGGAACTATTTGCCCTAAGATAAGGTTAATAACGAGAGCAACATAAGGAAGTTTAAGTAGGGCACTAAGCCATATTGGTACCACTAAGGATGGAATGAGTAGGATTGGGAGTATGATAAACCAGCTAGATAGCTTAATTTTACGGATGAGGTAGATGCTACCAGTTGCTAAAAAGCTGGCACAGAAACCACCGACAACATCAATCAATCCCAGGCCACCAAAAGAGTTAGCGATAGCATTTGCGAGACTGAGTGGGACAACCAAAAATGGAAAGATATAGGTTAATCCATATAAAGCAGTAGCCAGACGCATCTGAACCGCACCAAAGGAAATTGCTTGTGAGACAAAGAGGATAGCGATATAAAGGGCCATGATAATAGCTGAGAGAACAAGCTTTTGTGTAGGGTTAAGTTTAGATTTCATTATTTCTCCTTTATTGGGCATAGTAAAAGAGTAGTAGTTCTACTCTTTTAGGGATTTAGGTCTAGAGTTATTTTATAAGTCAATCTCTAAGACAATAGGTGTATGGTCTTGGCGATCACCAGAGTTAATCATGTTTGACTTTGTGACCTTATCGGCAATACGATTTGAAGTCAACCAGTAGTCAATTCTCCAGCCTGTATTATTGATTTTAGATGTTTTGCTACGTTGAGCCCACCAAGTATAAGCTCCTGTAACATCGCCATTGAGGTGACGGTAGGTATCTGTGAATCCTTTGGCAAGGAGGTTAGTGAAGCCAGCACGTTCTTCATCAGTAAATCCTGGTGAACGACGATTACTTGAAGGATTGGCCAAGTCGATTTCCTTGTGGGCAACATTGTAGTCACCAGTTGCAAGAACTGGCTTCTGAGCGTCCAATTTAGCTAGGTAATCCGCATATTTTTCATCCCAGATTTGACGTTCAAGCAGACGTTTGAGACCGTCACCAGCATTTGGTGTATAGACCTGTGTCACAAAGAAATTGTCAAATTCGAGAGTGATGATGCGTCCTTCACAGTCCATGGTTGAAGGCGCTCCGATTTCAGGATAAGTAATGATTGGTGTCAATTCTTTTTTATACAAGAACATGGTTCCAGCATAACCTTTACGGGCAGGTTCGACAGATGAACGCCAGGTATTGACATAGTCAGGGAAGTAGTCTTCTAAGATTTGCAAATGCTTTTTAGTTGGCCCTTTAGCAGATAATTTTGTCTCTTGAATAGCAATGATATCTGCATTTTCAGCGACCAAGGTATCGATGACAGCGCGTGATAATTGAGCGCGTGCAGAATCACTGGTAAGAGCAGCATTTAGGGAATCAATATTCCAAGAAATTAATTTCATGTGTACAGTTTCCTTCTTTGAATTGTTCCTATCTATTGTAGCAGAAAATAAGATATCAGGCGAGTTATGGGATTGATAAGGGAAGCTAGGGGGAGTATACTTAACCTAGATGGAGATGACAATCAATGAAAAAACAAATACGCATTTATTATTTGTTTGTAGTTCTCTTTTTACTACAAGTCATTCTTACAATCAAGATTTGGTGGTCACAGGGGTTAGTACTTCCTCTTATCGTTTTTCCGGGAATGAGCTTTTTCTTCTTGCTATATTTAAGGTATCTCTTAGGCTACAACCTTAATCAATTTCCCTCAGAGCCCTTATTTGTCCTCCGTAGGTATGGTCTTGGAACCAGTTTAAATCCCCAAAATCCTCTAGGTTATAAGATTAGTCTCCTACTGGTCATGGGTGTCTTGATTTTCCTCTTTTGTATGAACCTGTTCTCTCTTATAAGTCATTAATCGTCTTACTAAGAGCAAGTTTCATATCTTTGTCATTATTGTCATCATACTTATTCTGTAATAGGATGAAAGGTAATATGATAAAGAGAAGAGGAAAATTATGCGAAAGCTGTCAGAAGCAGAATGGATAAGTCGTTTTGAGTAAGTTCAGGGACGTAATCCAAAATCTGATGAGTTACAACTGGCTTATCAGTCTGGCCTTATTGGAGTCTCGAAAAAATATAATTATATCTATATACTCTTAGGCTCTCTAGTAGCAATCGTAGTTGCAATTGGTTTGACTCTTGTCACTAGTTCAGTGAAGAACGATAAACAGACTCAGTCGTCTTCCACAGTGGCTAGCTCGATATTCTCATCAACGGAGAATACTATCACTTCATCTAGTGAAATAATAAGTCAAACGAATCTAGCAGTGTAAGTATTGATACACCTGATACTAACCATGCCAAGGAAGCCCCTTCGTTGAATGTCGGACAATAATATGTCTGTGGATGAAACCGATGCTACAAATGGTAATAGCAGTTCTGAGTGTACCATTGTTTCGGTTTATGAGAGATGGGAAATGCTTCTGTTCACCGCTATTTCTTTACGCTTGAATATACAATATAAGTGCACAATAAAAACTCATAAGATTTTCTAGTAAAAT
>ERZ773006.407-NODE-407-length-20637-cov-12.6228_pt1 | contig 20637 bp, 16 predicted proteins | sample MGYA00580843_ERZ773006 | MGnify/ENA primary metagenome ERZ773006 (study PRJEB29015, sample SAMEA2738011) | human oral metagenome | biome: human oral; feature: human-associated habitat; material: dental | place: China | collected 2052 ...
AAGGTGCTTGATTGGACTTCAAAAGGGCGTTGGTAACACGCTAAGAGAGCACCTGCTGCAGGTCAATCAGGCATCTTTTAGGAGCCAGAAGAGCATGTGTCAGCTTTGAACTGCACAAAAATATTTACAAACACCGATGATCTGAGAATAAGTTGTGTGTAGAAGACGGAAAGACAGGCTGACGGGCAGGCATCGTATCAATTTGTCTTTTCTGCCTTTTATCCTGTAGTTTACCCTCCTTTGCAAGACCATCCGTTTTTGGAGAGTCATACTATGCAAGTACACAAGCCCTTTATTCTATTCTATCCATTTAACGGAAGAACCAGAAGTTTTTCCTATTGATATGGTTATACCCTATTCATGAAATCGCTTGCATTCGCATACTCCTCCGGATCTTCTTTTTCGCTAATTGAATCTTGGAGTTCAGAATTGGTAACAATAGCATATTTGTATCCATGGCTTCAAAGGTGATACTGTTTGAGGACTTGAACTAAACGTTACCCACACAAATCAACACTGCCCTTGGATTTCTTAGAACATGCATAAAGTACATTATCTTTGCTGTTTTACTGCAAGCTGCACTTCGGTCAGCAGATTGCAGGCGTGCAAGCCTTCGACACGAATGATGCCGGGCGTAAGTACACCGGAAGGAGGGCAGGTTCGTCTCTGTCATTACCCTAACATACAGCAAGGGGGAATGACCGACTTATACAGAAAAGGTTTACCGGACGGAACAAACGGGAAGTACGTTTAGAACAGGAATGACGTCGGGGAATGACCATTTAGAGGAAATCTCCATCGTTTTAAACAAATAGAACTTGCCTCTTCTTGAAAGAGCATCGTGCTACGCTTTCAAGGAAAGGCAAGTTCCAGCTGCCTGAAAAGAAAAATCAATACAGACTGTCAAAGCCCCGACCTGACCAGATACTCTGCAATCTGCACGGCATTCAGTGCAGCCCCCTTGCGGATCTGGTCGCCGGTGAGCCAGAGGGTGATGCTGTTGTCGTCAGCAAGGTCCTTGCGGATGCGCCCGACAAAGACATCATCTTTGCCGGCACTCTCCAAAGGCATCGGATAGATATAGTGCTGCGGATCGTCGACAAGCGTCACGCCCGGAGCCGTCTTCAAAACCTCACGGACTTCCCCGACGGAGAGCGGACGCTCGGTCTCGAGCCAGACCGCCTCGGAGTGGCTGCGGAGCGACGACACACGGACGCAGGTGGCTGATGTGCGTACATCGGAGTGCATGATTTTCCGTGTCTCGTTGAACATCTTCATCTCTTCCTTCGTGTAGTCGTTCCCGGTCATCTTGTCAATCTGCGGGATGACATTGTAAGCGAGCTGGTGCGGAAACTTCTCGATGGTCTTCACCTCACCCGTCTCCACCAGTTCCTTATACTGCTGCTGCAGTTCCTGCATGGCCGCTGCACCGGCACCGGATGCGCTCTGGTAACTGCTGACGTGTACTTTCCGGATATGGCTGAGCCTGTCGATCGGATTCAGCACGACGACCATCATGATGGTGGTGCAGTTGGGATTGGCAATGATGCCACGCGGGCGTACGAGCGCATCCTCGGCATTGATTTCCGGGACGACCAGCGGCACATCGGCATCCTGACGGAACTGGCTGGAGTTGTCGATCATCACGGCACCGTACCGGGTGATGGTCTCCGCAAACTCGGCAGATGTACCCGCACCGGCACTGGTGAAAGCAATGTCAACACCCTTGAAGTCTTCATTGTGCTGGAGCAGCTTCACTTCGTAATCCTTCCCCTTGAAGGTGTACTTACGTCCGGCTGAACGTGTCGAACCAAACAGCACCAGGCTGTCCAGCGGAAAGTTTCTCTCGTCCAGAAGGCGCAGGAGTTCCTGTCCTACGGCACCGCTGGCACCAACAATTGCTACTTTCATCTCTTTTATGTCTTTATTGGTTTTACGAATCCTTTGTCATTGCAAAAGTACTATTTTTCCTGCAATGCCGGCTACTGTCAGCCTTTCTTTTTTCGATTTTTGCAGCGCTTTCAATTTGATTATAACCTTTTGCAAGACAATATGCACCGTACGATTACACAATTATCTTTCGTACGACAGAAGATTAAAGTCTTCAAAGCAGAAGAAAGAATCCCACGTCTGACAGTGATTTTAAACGGCTGTCATCCCTATGCGATTCTGTTGCTTCCACCTAAGAACGAACTCGCCAAAAACCGGTCATTCCACTTTCAACACTTTCTCTCTGCTCATAAATACTCCATCAAAGCCTATTCATCATGTAGAGATATATCAGACTTTTCCGCTATCCCTCTCTGAAGAAAAAAACATTTTCTTTCTCCCGCTGGCTTATAAATCGCAGTTTTTGTGTAAATTTGCAGACAACAAGCGTATAGACTTTCATGCTGAATTTATCCCAATATTTTCCTATCACCGACCCGACGCTGATTTTCTTCGTCGTCCTGCTGATGATACTGCTTTCGCCCATCATCATGGGACGGCTGCGCATTCCGCATATCATCGGCATGGTGCTGGCGGGTGTCGTCGTGGGACAATACGGACTGGACATACTGGAGCGCGACGCCTCGTTTGAGCTTTTCGGACGTGTCGGACTCTATTACATCATGTTCCTTGCCGGACTGGAGATGGACATGGAGGGACTGAAGAGGAACCGCAGCCGCGTGGCTGTTTTCGGCATGCTTACTTTCCTTGCACCCTTTGCGATAACCTACGCCATGGCGACCGGGTTGCTGCACTACACGCCTCTGGCATCCCTCCTACTTGCAGCCATCATGGCCTCGAACACGCTGATCGCCTACCCCATCGTAGGACGGTACGGACTGACACGCCACACAAGTTCGACGCTGAGTGTCGGCTCCTCCATGACGGCGCTCTTCCTGGCACTGATCGTCATGGCCTCCATCGTCAATTCGTTCCATGGCGGCAGCGGTATCGGCTTCTGGCTGCTGTTCGTCGTGAAGTTCGCTGTCTACTGTGCCGGACTCATTCTCATCATCCCCCGACTGACACGCTGGTTTCTCCGTCGCTATTCAGACTCGGTGATGCAGTTCATCTTTGTCCTTGCCGTCGTCTTCCTTTCGGCAGCACTGTCGGATGCCGTCGGACTGGAAGGCATCTTCGGTGCGTTCATGTCCGGACTGATACTGAACCGGTTTGTACCCAAGATATCACCGCTGATGAACCGCATCGAGTTCACGGGCAACGCACTGTTCATTCCTTACTTCCTGATCGGTGTGGGTATGCTGATCAATGTACGGCTGCTCTTTGCCGGGAGCAGAATCCTCTGGGTGGTATTCTGTCTGGTCTTCTTCGGCACACTGGGGAAAGCCGTGGCGGCTTACCTGGCAGCACGGCTCTTCCGTATGCCGTGGCTGTCGGGGCACATGATGTTCGGACTGACCAGTGCCCATGCCGCCGGCGCCATCGCCATGGTAATGGTAGGCCGGCAGTTGGAGACGGTACCGGGAAGTTATCTGTTCGGCGATGAAGTATTGAATGGCATCGTCATCATGATTCTCTTCACCTGCGTCATCTCGACCGTCATCACCGAGCGCGCGGCGCAGCGTCTCCGCCTGCAGGAGAAGGAGGAACCGCAACTGAAGAAGGACGTTGACGACGAGAAGATACTCATCCCAGTGAAATACCGGGAGTATGCCGACAACCTCGTCACGATGGCGACGATGATGCGCAATCCCCGCTCCAGACGGGAGCTGGTGGCATTGAATGTGGTGTATGATGATGTGAACATGCGGCACAACCAGGCCGAAGGACAGCGACTGCTGGACCATCTTCAGCATCTGGCCAGCGCATCGGACGTACCCATGACCACACAGGTGCGTATTGCGGCAAACATCGCCAATGGCATCAAACACGCTTTCAAGGAGTTTCAGGCATCAGAGATATTGATGGGTCTGCACTTCCACAAGGAAGTCAGCCGGGGCTTCTGGGGGGAGTTTACACGGAGCCTGTACAACGGACTGAGCCGACAGATCATCATCACCCGCATCATGCAGCCGCTGAATACCATCCGCCGCATACAGGTGGCTGTCCCCTCACGTGCGGAGTTCGAGCCGGGCTTCTACCGCTGGGTGGAGCGGATGGCGAGAATGGCCGGCAACCTGGAGTGCCGTATCGTTTTCCACGGCCGGCAGGATACGCTGCAGCTTGTCAAGGAATTCATCCACAACCGTTTCCCGAGCGTCAGGGCCGAGTATGAGGAACTGGAACACTGGAACGAACTGCCAGGACTGGCGACGAGAATACGGGAAGACCACCTCTTCGTCATCGTGACGGCCCGCAAGGGAACCATTTCCTACAAGAGTGCGATGGAACGGCTACCCGAAGAGGTGAACAAGTACTTCAAGGGCAAGACACTGATGATCATCTTCCCTGACCAGTACGGCAACCGGATGGACGACATGACCTTCGCCCAGCCGCAGCACACAGAGGAGCGCAGTGCCTACGAGGCTGTAAGGGAGTGGATTCAGAACAAGGTATAGGCATTGCCTCTGCCTGATCCGTTTCACAAAACAGACGGGTCTACCCATCCCGGCAGACCTCACCGGCCTGCCTTCCCAACAGGTTCCATCGGACAGAGAAAAGAAAGAAATATGATTGACATTAAGAATATAACAAAGAGTTTCGGGTCACTTCAGGTGCTGAAAGGCATCGACCTGCATATTGACAAAGGTGAAGTCGTCAGCATTGTCGGGCCGTCCGGGGCCGGAAAGACCACCCTGCTGCAGATACTCGGCACACTGGACAAGCCCGACAGCGGTTCTGTCGTCGTAGACGGAGTAGATGTCGGCAGCCTGTCTGCCAGCAGGCTGAGCGACTTCCGCAACCAGCACTTGGGCTTCGTCTTCCAGTTCCATCAGCTTCTCCCGGAGTTTACCGCACTGGAGAACATCATGATTCCTGCCTATATCGCAGGCAGGAAGACGAAGGATGCACGGAAACGTGCCGGTGAACTGCTTGAGTTCATGGGACTGGCCGACCGTGCCGGACACAAGCCTAACGAACTCTCCGGCGGTGAGAAGCAGCGTGTAGCCGTTGCCCGAGCATTGGTAAACAATCCTGCCGTCATCCTTGCCGATGAGCCCTCGGGCAGTCTGGACACAAAAAACAAGCAGGAACTGCATCAGCTTTTCTTCGATCTCCGCGACAGATTCGGACAGACATTCGTCATCGTCACACATGATGAAGAGCTCGCCCGTACCACAGACAGGACCATCCGCCTGAAGGACGGTCTGATAGAAGCCTCCCCGGAAAGAGAGAATACTCCTGAAACAAAAACATCAGAATAAGGTCTACCATCCTTCTTTCTATATCACCTATCACCGTTATCATCGCTTATCCCCACTTATCATCGCTTATCATCACCCAATAATCATCTTCAAAAATGTCTAAAATAAAACTCGGAGCATACAATACGCTCACAGTACAGAAAGTCGCCCTGCGTGAAGGCAACGGCGATCCGTTCGGTCTCTATCTCGACGGCGGACCGGCAGGTGAAATCCTCATACCGCAGAAATACGTCCCAGAGGGTACGCAGATCGGCGACGAGATAGAGGCATTCGTCTATCTCGACCAGGACGAACGCCCCATCGCCACGACCGAGAAGCCACTGGCACAGGTAGGCGACTTCGCTTATCTGGAATGTTCGTGGGTCAATGAGTATGGGGCATTCCTGTCATGGGGCATCACGAAAGATCTCTTCTGCCCGTTCCGTGAACAGAAGAAACGAATGGAGAAAGGCAGCTGCTATATCGTCTACATCCATCTCGACGAAGAGACCTACCGGCTTGTAGCCTCGGCAAAGGTGGAACATTATCTCGACGGATGCCCGGAAGGCTACAAGCACGGACAGGAAGTTGACCTGCTGGTGTGGCAGAAGACCGACCTCGGCTTCAAGGTCATCGTTGACAACCGGTATGCAGGACTTGTCTATGAAGACCAGATTTTCCAGTACATTCATACCGGCGACCGACTCAAAGGTTACATCTCCACTGTCCGCCGTGACGGAAAGATAGACTGTACGCTGCAGCCGGCCGGACACCGGCATGCTGAAGACTTTGCAGAAGTCCTGCTCCAGTATCTGAAGGACAACGGCGGTGTATGCGACCTCGGTGACAAGAGCGAGGCAGAAGAAATCAAACGCCGCTTCCAGGTATCGAAGAAAGTGTACAAACGAGCCGTCGGCGACCTCTACAAGCGCCATCTCATCACCGTCGGACCACTGATGATAAAATTAGTCTGAGCGTTCCGCTCCCCTGCCCCGTTTCCTCTATCAAGAACCATCTCCGCAGAGGAAGCCATCAGGATAAATCTCATCATCGCCCATCACCGCCCATCACCGCCCATCACCGCCTATGCACAACCAATTCTCAAGAACCCAACTCCTCCTTGGCAGACCCGCTACCGACACCCTCAACGGCAGCCGTGTAGCGGTCTTCGGAGTCGGGGGCGTAGGAGGATATGCCGTCGAAGTGCTTGCACGCAGCGGTGTGGGGGCCATTGACATCATCGACAACGACCGTGTGTGTCCGTCCAATATCAACCGGCAGATCCTTGCCACCACCAAGACGGTAGGACAATATAAGGTCGATGTGGCTGAAGAACGCATCCATGCCATCAATCCCGAATGTATTGTACGCAAGCACCGGACATTCTACCTGCCGGACAATGCCGACCAGTTCGATTTCACTCTTTATGACTACGTGATTGACTGTATTGATACGGTCAAGGCAAAACTCGACCTCATCTTCCGTTGCCACGAGCAGAACACCCCTCTGCTTGCCTGCATGGGTGCCGCCTACAAGCTGGATGCCACCCTGTTCCGTGTGACCGACATCTTCAAGACCCTCAATGACCCGCTGGCAAAAGTCATCCGCAAGAAACTCCGCAAGACGAATATCAAACATCTCAAAGTAGTCTACAGCCCCGAAGAACCGCTCGAGAGCATCCTGCCACTCGACGGTTCCGACCCGTCCGATGAAGACTGCTCCGACACCATCCGGCATTCCGTGCCCGCCTCAAGCGCATGGGTACCGGCCGCAGCAGGACTAATCGCAGGAGGAGAGGCGGTGAAGGACCTTATCCTTTCAGCCCACACCATGCGCATCCGACCCGAAGAAGAGGCAGCAAGCGAACCGGCCCGCATCGCACGTGAGCGGGCTGCAATGATGCTGGAAGAGCATAAACGGATCAAAGCGGAGCAGGAGGCGGCGGACAAGCAGTGCTTTTGACAAGAAATTTAAAAAGCGAAGATGAAAGATGATAACAAGTCAGAACCCTTTACGGGTGCCGGTACAATTATAAGTGCAGAATAAGTAAGCCCCTTATTAAATAAGTCTTTCCGACACAATGCTTCACCGACTATAAGTTGCTCCCATTCCGGCAATATACGGCAGGGAGCGGGCCATCAACACGACTGGTGTTTACCGACAACTCCATAAGTGACGGCCATCAACACATCTGCAGGGAACGGGAAGACCTGCATTCCGGCCGCTTTTATATACAGTAAAGCACCAATGAACAACTTATATTGAAAATGCTCACCGAACAGCACTAAATTCTATTTGCCGTCATTCCCGTCATCCCAAGCAGGTGTAAAAGTGATTAGCTTACAGGATATTATCTCGAAATGTTAGAATGACAGCAAATGAATTTAAAATTATATTGTGATTATCTCTGAAAGGAGTTGTGGTATGACAAAGGCCATTCACAATGATCAGGTTATTCGAAAGTCAGAGTTCAGAATGCGTAAGCAACTTTTACGGCCTTGTCACGTGACAGCTGTCCGGGATTAGTACCGGGTTCTCCTTCGGGCACTTCACGATGGTAGAAGGCATAGAAGCGGATCCAGGAGTCTAAAATCCTACCGTCTTTACCATGAAAGGACATAGGGATAGTGTGGAATACCGGGAGTCCATGATGGTCGACGAACGACTTCTGGACCAGTTCACTGCAATAGATTTCCTTGTCATCGGGCATATAGAAGTGGTCGTAAGGCCTGCCGAGATAGCACAATGCCCGTTTCATAGAAGCAGCTATATCACAGTCGGCAATTACCCTTCCTACAGCAATAAGCGGCCTGCCTTCTTTCCCCTTCGCACGGTTGAGGAAGTCGGTCAGGGCGGTAAGCACAACCCCTTTCCCGATTGCTTCCAGTGCATAATCAAGGCTGTCCGTATGATGGAAAATCGCCACATGGTCAATCTTCAGTCCGTCAATGCCCTGCGTTGCATCTGTAATGGCATTGCTTTGTTCCTTCACAACAAACATCAGGTCTCCCTCACGCAGGTTGCGGAGGGAGATGTCTTCATCCTGCTCCAACGCTGACGAACAGCCACAGAACAGAATGAACAAGACTAAAAGCAGGGGCTTCAGGTTTTCCGGGAATCTTCTCATGGAGTATAAAGTCTGATGTTAATAATATATGTCTACGGGTTTCTTGATCTGTGCAGATAGCATACCGGCAAAATGCTCAATGCTGAAAACAAGATCCGCACAACGGCATCAAGGCATGGAAACGGAACAGGATTGAGCGTACGGCCGTACCGGCAGCGGATATTCCCTGGCGGAGGAGGCTGCATCAAAAGATCATACGGCAGCTAAACTGTAGGGGCACACTTTCCTCTGCCTACTGTCTGAACTGCAACAGCATCAGTTGGCCATTTCGGAAAGGAACTTGATACGGACAAGACGGATTTCAACTTCACTGTAGTCTCCGTCCAGTTCTTCCATTGCCGTCTCAATGCTGTCGGTCTCACTGTCCATGAAGTAGTCGTAGATGTCGTCTATCTGCTCCTCGTCATACATTTCCTCAAGGAAGTAGTCAATATTGAGTTTCGTCCCGCTATAAACGATTTCCTCGATTTTCGTCAGCAGATCGTCGAAGTCGAGTCCCTCCGCCGAAGCAATGTCGTCAAGCGGCAGCTGGCGGTCGATGCTCTGGATGATCTTGACCTTCTGCATCGATTTTTTCGCCACCGTCCTGACACGCAGTTCCTCCGGCCGTTCGATATGGTTTTCTTCGCAATGCTGTTTTATCAGTTCACAGAACTCCTTTCCGTAGCGTTTCGCCTTGCCGGCTCCCACTCCCTGTATATTCTGCAGTTCCTGTTCGTTGACAGGATACATCATCGCCATCTGTTCCAGCGATACGTCCTGGAAAATCACGTATGGCGGAATCTCCAGTTTACGGGCGATCTTGCGGCGGAGATTCTTCAGCATGGAGAAGAGTTCCGGGTCGAGAACAGCCGTACCTGCCACCGGCTCTTCATCATCGCCATCATCTTTAAACTCGGCATCCATCACGATCATGAACGACTCCGGCGACTTCATGAAACGCCTGCCGGCGGCAGTCAGTCTGAGAAGTCCGTAATTCTCGACGTCTTTCTCCAGATAGCCGGCCAGCAGCGCCTGACGGATGACAGGATTCCATATCTTCGGATCTTCGTCTTCTCCGGCTCCGAACTCCTCCAGTTCGTCATGCTTATGGTCTTTCTGGTCGTCAGTAGCCCTGCCCCTTATAAAGTCGATGACATACTCCTGCCGGAAGTTCTCCTTCAGCACCTTCACCGCCTGAAGGGCTATCAGAAGCTGCTTCTTCCCCTCGATCTTCTTCTTGGGATGCAGGCAGTTGTCACACATTTCGCAGTTGTCCTTCGGGTATTCCTCACCGAAATAATGCAGCAGCATCTTCCTCCGGCAGACAGACGACTCGGCATAGGCTTCCGTCTCCTGCAGCAGCTGCCGTCCGATGTCCTGCTCGGCGACCGGTTTCCCCTCCATGAACTTCTCCAGCTTGTTCAGGTCTTTCTTGGAATAGAACACGATACAGATACCTTCCTCACCGTCGCGCCCGGCACGTCCCGTCTCCTGGTAATAACCTTCAAGGCTCTTCGGGATATCATAATGGATCACAAAGCGCACGTCGGGTTTGTCGATTCCCATTCCGAAGGCGATCGTCGCCACGATCACGTCCAGATCCTCCATCAGGAAGTCGTCCTGCGTCTTCGACCGCGTCTCCGAGTCGAGACCTGCATGATAAGGTGCGGCCTTGATGTCATTGGCCTGCAGGACGGCGGCCAGTTCCTCCACCTTCTTGCGCGACAGGCAGTAGATGATGCCGCTCTTGCCGGCGTGCTGCTTGATGAACTTGATGATCTGCCTGTCGGTATCGTCGTCGCTCTTCTTCGCCCGTACCTCGTAATACAGGTTCGGACGGTTGAAGGAGCTCTTGAACTCCACGCAATCCTCGATGCCCAGACTGCGCACGATGTCCGTACGCACCTTGTCGGTAGCCGTTGCCGTAAGCGCAATGACCGGAGCCACGCCGATCGCTTCAATCGCATGACGGATCTTCCGATACTCCGGACGGAAGTCATGTCCCCATTCCGAGATACAGTGTGCCTCGTCAATGGCGTAGAAGCTGATCTTTACTGATTTCAGGAAGGCTATGTTCTCCTCTTTGTTCAGCGACTCCGGCGCGACATAGAGCAGTTTCGTATGTCCCGAGACAATGTCCGCACGCACCTGGTCGATTTCGGCTTTCTTCAAGGAAGAATTGAGGTAATGCGCCACCCCGTCCTCCTCGCTGATGCCGTTGATGACATCCACCTGGTTCTTCATCAGGGCGATGAGCGGAGAGACGACAATCGCCGTCCCCTCCATAATCAATGAAGGAAGCTGATAGCACAGGCTCTTTCCGCCGCCTGTCGGCATCAGCACGAACGTGTCGTGTCCGGAAAGAAGATTGCGGATGATGGCCTCCTGATCGCCTTTGAACTTGTCAAAGCCAAAGTAATGTTTAAGTTTTCCGGTAAGATTGACTTCCTGTGTCATGTTAATAGCTGGTTGTTCCTTATCCTTTTAGGTTCGGTAGAAAAACTACACAGCCTGCCGACATGAATCCGTCTTCACATCCGCAGGCTGTATGCGTATAAGGTTACGAGGCAGCATTCGCTTTCTGAATGTGCGCCTTGTCCAATTGCTGACGGACGTATTCCTCCGTCACTTCAAACGACTTGATACGCCGGGACGGCACATCGAACATCGCATCCATCATCACCGCCTCGACGATAGAACGCAGACCGCGCGCACCGAGCTTGTACTCGACAGCCTTGTCCACGATGTAATCGAGTGCCGGATCCGTAAAGCTGAGCGTGATGCCGTCCATGCCGAACAGCTTGACATACTGCTTCACGATGGAGTTCTTCGGCTCGACGAGTATCTTTCGCAACGCTTCCCGGTCGAGCGGATTGAGATAAGTCAGCACCGGAAGACGCCCGATGATCTCCGGAATGAGGCCGAACGACTTCAGATCCTGCGGCAAGACATACTTCATCAGGTCAGCCTTGTCGATCCGTGCGACATTCTGCACCGAGTTGTAACCAACCGTATGCGTATTGAGCCGCTGCGCTATCTTGCGCTCGATGCCGTCGAAGGCACCTCCGCAGATGAAGAGGATGTTGCGCGTGTCAACATGTATGTAGTCCTGGTCAGGATGCTTGCGTCCGCCCTTGGGCGGCACGTTCACCATCGTTCCTTCCAGGAGCTTCAACAGACCCTGCTGCACCCCCTCGCCGCTTACGTCACGGGTAATGCTGGGGTTATCGCTCTTACGGGCGATCTTGTCGATCTCGTCGATGAAGACGATGCCGCGTTCTGCCGCCTCCACGTCGTAGTTGGCAACCTGCAGCAGGCGCGAGAGAATACTCTCCACATCCTCCCCTACATAGCCGGCCTCGGTGAAGACGGTCGCATCCACAATCGTGAAAGGCACCTCCAGCAGCTTGGCGATCGTGCGGGCAAGCAGAGTCTTGCCCGTACCTGTAGAGCCGACCATGATGATATTGCTCTTCTCTATCTCGACACCGTCATCGTCCTTGGGCTGCTGCAGCCGTTTGTAATGGTTGTAGACCGCTACCGAAAGATAGCGTTTCGCCTCATCCTGCCCGATGATATACTCGTCAAGATACTTCTTTATCTCTTTCGGCTTCGGCACCTTCTTTATCTTGAAGGGTCCGCCGTCACCGTTCTGTTCCTGTGCCAGAGCACCCGCCTGCATGACGATGTTATAAGCCTGCTGCGCACAGTCCTCACAGATATAACCGTTCAGGCCTGTGATCAGGAGCTTCACGTCCTTCTCACTCCGGCCGCAAAAACTGCATTTCTTCTGGGGCATCGTCTCTCCTTTACTTTACTGCTTCTGGAGCGTTACTAACTGGTTTCCTCGTCAGCACCTCGTCAATCATGCCGTACTCCCGGGCTTCTTCCGCCGTCATCCAGTAGTTGCGGTCACTGTCGTTCCAAACCTTGTCAAACGGCTGGTGCGAGTGGTTGCTGATGATGGTATAGAGTTCTTTCTTGAACTTCTGTATCTCGCGTGCTTCAATCTCAATATCGGAAGCCTGACCCTGTACGCCGCCGAGCGGCTGATGGATCATCACACGGCTGTGGGTCAGGGCCGAACGCTTGCCTTCCTGACCGGCCACGAGCAGCACGGCAGCCATCGAGGCGGCCATGCCTGTGCAGATGGTCGCCACATCGCTCGAGATGAACTGCATGGTATCATAGATGCCCAGTCCGGCCGTCACGCTTCCACCGGGGGAATTGATGTAGATGGAGATGTCCTTTCCGGGGTCGACGGAGTCCAGATAAAGCAGCTGCGCCTGCAGCGTATTGGCGGTGTAATCATCTATCTGCGTGCCGAGGAAGATAATGCGGTCCATCATCAGCCGGGAGAACACATCCATCTGGGTCACGTTCAGCTGCCGTTCCTCAAGAATGTACGGGTTCAGATACTGTGCCTGTGCCTTCACCACGTCGTCCAGCACCATACCGTCGATCCCGAGATGCCTGGTAGCATACTTTCTAAAGTCGTTCATTGTTTTCCTTTCTATAATATAAAATGTGACAAAAAAACAGAGGTTATCGACCTCTCTTATCATTGCCATCTATACAAACACCGTGCCACCCGGGGGCGACATCCGGCTGCATATCTTAAGCAAAGATAAGCAAAAAAATCGATAACCTCTCTATCTAAAGGAAGATTTTTCCTAAAATTATTGTTCGCTTACAAGTTTGTTGAACTCTTCAAGACTTACGCTCTTGACATTCAGCTTGACAATTTCCTTGACAGCGGCAGCGAGTTTGCGGTCGAGTGCGGCCTCGACGAACGAGTCGATGTTCTCACGCTTCTTCAGCATATCATCCGCATAGCCGTTCAGGTAGTCGTCCGGAACGTTTGTCATACCATACTGGGCGAACTGCGCACGGGCCATCTGACGCGCACTCTCACGGACATCATTGTCTTCTACCTTGATGCCGTGGGCTGCTGCCAGCTGCTGCTTGATCAGGTGCCATGTAAGTTCCCTGATGCTCTGCTCATAGTTTTTCTCTACGAACTCCTCGCCCTTGTCCTTGTTGTTGGCGAGCATGATGCGCTTCAGGAGTGCGTCCGGGAAGGTCAGCTTGCCCACTTTCTTCTCGCAGTAAGCACGGAGATCCTGGATGAACTTGTAGTCAGAATCACCCTTCAGCTGTTCCTTCAGACCGTCGGCAATCGCCTTGCGAAAACCGGCCTCGTCCTTGATGCCGGCCTCTTCGCCGTAGACACCGTTCCAGAGTTCGGCATTGTTCTCAGCCTTGACAAAGCGTGAAATCTCGGTAATCTGGTAAGAGAAGTTGCCCTTATGCTCGGCCACTTCCTCCTTCTTGATCTTCAAGAGAGAAGAGACTTCTATATCGTTGTCGGGATAAGCGGCAGTCGGGTTGAAAGTGATGATGTCGCCCAGCTTGGCTCCGTCAAAAAGTTTCTTCTGATCCTCGACCTTGATGTACTGCGGCATCATCGAAGCGCCCTCCACAGTGATGCCGCCCTCGAGCGTATTGCCGTTCTCGTCCAGCTCGCGAAGATCCCCCTTCAGCATATCACGCTGCTCCGGGTCGAAGGTCTCGGCCTTGTCGTAGTGGCCTGCACGGCTCCGGAACATCTCTACCTGCTGGTCGATCAGCTTGTCGTCAACGGCGATCTCATAGTAATCGACCTTGTTCTTTCCGCTCAGTTCTATATTGAACTCAGGAGCAACGGCAATATCGAACTTGAACTCATAAGGAGCAGCCTTTTCCAGATCGACAGCCTCCCCGGCCTCCGGCGCCAGCGGCTGGCCCAGCATCTGGATTTTGTTGTCGGCAATGTATTTCTGAAGGTTCTCACCCAGGATTTTGTTGATGGTATCCATCTTGACCTGCATGCCGTACTGACGCTTGACCAAGCCCATCGGCACTTGCCCCGGACGGAAGCCGGGGACATTGGCGTGCTTGCGGTAATCCTTGAGGGTCTTCTCCACCTCATCCTTGTAATCAGCTTCCTCAACGGTAATCGTCATCAGACCGTTCACCTTGTCGGGATTCTCAAATGAAATTTTCATCTTTGATGTTCTATATTATTGTTTATTGTTATTTATCAACAGCGTACAGCTGCGAGAAGACACACTCCCTCCCCGCAGTCTTTGAAGTGCAAAGGTACTTAAAAAATCGCATACCTTTATAATATACAGGTGGAAATTTGTTTTTTTAACCAAGGAGGACGGGGCTGGAGGACGGGTATATCCCTTCCGGATCCAGCCATGACCTTGCCGCTTCCCCACAGCACGTCCACGCCCATCCGTACCTTCCAGGCGAAAGGCCGCAACACCGGACTCCACAACCGGAACGGCCGGAAATGCCGTGCCCGATGCTTGGGGACACGGTCGTGGACGGTGACGACACCGTATCAGCGACGCTACGGCGACTGCCGGGAGGCCGGATTACTGGCGGACAATGCCGTCCGCCTCTTCCTGTGCCCGCTTGCGCTGGTCGAGCAGCTGGAAGTCTTTCTTCTGCAGGACGAAGTCTGTACCGAGGTACTTTTCCTTCACGATCTTGTTGGCAGCCAGCTCCTCCGGCGTCCCCTTGAAGAGGATGCGCCCCTCAAAAAGGAGATAGGCGCGGTCGGTGATGTTCAGCGTTTCATGTACATTATGATCCGTGATGAGGATTCCGATATTGCGGAACTTCAGCCGCCATACAATGTGCTGGATGTCCTCGACGGCAATCGGATCTACCCCCGCAAACGGCTCGTCGAGCATGATGAACTTCGGGTCGATCGCCAGGCAGCGGGCTATCTCGCAGCGGCGACGCTCACCGCCGGAGAGACGGTCGCCGAGGTTCCTGCGCACCTTCTCCAACCGGAATTCCCGTATGAGGGCCTCCATCTTGTCGATGCGTTCCTGCTTCGAGAGCTTCGTCATTTCCAGTACGCTCATGATGTTGTCCTCCACACTCATCTTGCGGAAGACGCTCGCCTCCTGCGGCAGATAGCCGATGCCGGCACGGGCGCGCTTGTAGACGGGGAAGTTGGTGATCTCCCGGTCGTCGATGTAGACGTGCCCCTCGTTCGGAACGACAAGCCCCGTCGTCATATAGAACGACGTTGTCTTTCCGGCACCGTTCGGTCCGAGCAGTCCCACGATTTCCCCTTGCCGCACATGGATGCTTACCCCGTTGGCTACCGTACGCTTCCCGTACCGCTTCACCAGCTTCTCCGTCCGGAGCACACTCCCCTCCTCCTGCGGACGGACCACAATCTTATCTGTCTCTGACATAGCTTTTTCTTTTAGCATTTACACAGGCGGGCATCACCTGACACCACCGCTGCAATCGCTGCAAAATTAATAAATTAAAAGCAGACAGCCGTCATAAAGACGTGAAAAGAAACAAAAGAGAAGAGCTGCATACGGCCGGGGGGCGTACGCTTCCGCCTGTCTCCGCCGCCAGCAGGGCTTGTGCCGGCACGGGGCTGCCGCCGGTCCGCACATCGGGCTACATCTCCCGCACTCTGCCGGACCGCTTTTCACAGCCTGCACCTGCCCGGTTATCCTGCGGGGATACGAAGAACATCGGGGAAACACACCTACGACTGGTGCGGAGACACCGTCTACAAAGGGCGGAAAGCAGCCTTCCCGACTATTAAATAATGTCTTTCCTGCCTGTTTCTGTGATATTTTGGCTAATTTTGCACATTCAAACCAAAAGGAGAAATCATGCTTGTCTTCAAGTGGCTGAACACATTCGGCAATTATCTTATACTGATGGGACGGTCGTTCAGCCGCCCTGAACGGATGCGGATGTTCCTGAAACGGTACGTCAAGGAAATGTCGCAGCTGGGGGTCGACTCCATCGGCATCGTCCTGCTCATCTCGTTCTTCATCGGTGCGGTGATATGTATACAGATCAAGCTCAACGTGCAGAGCCCCTGGATGCCTCACTGGGTGTCGGGCTACGTGACGCGCGAAATCATGCTGCTGGAGTTCTCCAGCAGCATCATGTGCCTGATCCTTTCGGGGAAGGTCGGGTCGAACATCGCATCAGAGCTGGGGACGATGCGGGTCACGCAGCAAATCGACGCCCTGGAGATTATGGGCATCAATTCCGCCAGCTACCTCATCCTGCCGAAAATGTTGGGACTGATCACCATCATGCCGTTCCTTGTCATCTTCTCGGCGGCTACGGGTATCATCGGAGCGTATGCAACGGCATACATCGGGCACATCATCACGCCGATCGACCTGACCGCCGGGCTGCAGCACGACTTCAATACTTGGTTCATGTGGATGAGCATCATCAAAGGATTCTTCTTCGCCTTCATCATCTCGAGCGTATCCTCCTACATGGGCTACACGGTGAAAGGCGGCAGCGTAGAAGTGGGCAAGGCATCCACCGATGCCGTCGTCTGCTCGAGTGTCCTGATTCTCTTCAGCGATGTGTTCCTGACGCAGATATTGAGTTAATATGAACACCTCTCCCCGAGGGGAAAGTAAACATTGAAAAGGTGAAAAAGCAAAACCTACTGCCCTCCTTGGGAGGGACTGGAGGAAGTTCTCATTATGATTGAAGTAAAACATCTCTACAAGTCGTTCGGCAACAAGGAAGTGCTGAAGGATATAAACACCATCTTTGAAGACGGGAAGACGAACCTCATCATCGGACAGAGCGGTGCGGGAAAGACCGTACTGATGCGGTCGCTCACTGGTCTGCTCGACCCGACAAAGGGCGAGGTGCTCTATGACGGACGTAACTTTGTCAACCTGACAAAGAAAGAGAAGATTCTCATGCGTCGTGAGATGGGAATGATTTTCCAGGGTGCAGCTCTCTTCGACTCGCTTACCGTGCTGGAGAATGTGCGGTTTCCGCTGGACATGTTCTCGGACATGACGGCACAGGAACGTGACCGCCGGGCGATGGAATGTCTGGAGCGTGTAAACCTGACCGGTGCCGAAGAGAAGTTCCCCGGTGAGATTTCGGGCGGCATGCAGAAACGTGTCGCCATCGCACGCGCCATCGTGATGAACCCGAAGTACCTCTTCTGTGACGAGCCGAACTCCGGACTGGACCCGAAAACATCGCTCGTCATCGACGAACTGCTGACCAGCATCACCCGGGAGTTCAACATGACGACCATCATCAACACCCACGACATGAACTCGGTGATGGGCATCGGGGAGAATATCATCTTCATTGCCGATGGCAGAAAGGAGTGGCAGGGCAACAAGGACACGGTCATTTCCTCCCACAACCAGAAGCTGAACGACCTCGTCTTCGCTTCCGACCTCTTCAAGAAAGTCAAGAGCATGGAAAAAAACAAGACTACATTATAAGGAAACTCAGCAACTTATCAGTTCTGAAATATACAGAAACAAGCCCTTATCCTTCCTGCTAAACAGGGGGATAAGGGCTTATCTATTTCTGTTGTTGTCCGATAAAGCCAACCGCAAACCAGTCATTTGAGCCTGAACAGGTTTTGTTTTATTGTCGAGCAGATTGTCGGTCTTTATAACGAAGGCGTATCAGCTACGTAAAGTTAGAAGGACAAGAGGAGACCATACCCAACATAGACAGGGGCTTTGAAAAATCATTACATAATCTCGAATAAATCATCTGCAAACAAAGGAAAAATATGTGTAAAAAGCAAGTTTGCAACCAGCAGTAAATCAATTAGTTATAAAGTCGTGCAAAAAAGGTGCTTAATTGGACTTCAATTAAGCCTTAATTGAGCTTCAATTAACGCCCTTTTGAACCGCAATTAAGCCTTAATTGCATTGCAACTAATCCTTGAAAAGGAAAAAAAATAGAAGTTGGTGTAAACGAACTGATAATGAGCAGGAAACGGAATAATTTGCATAGAAGTTCCCTTTTCAAAAAGGGCAGTAATATGCAGATTTAGGCAGAAGTTCAGTTACCAAAGTGTTACCTGATTTTGAGATAGGTAACGATAAAGTAATGTTCGGTAACTGAATTATTTTCGCTCGTGTTGCTGTTGCTATGGTCGGCAGTTTTCTACATAAGTGAGGAACGCTTTAATTCGGGTAACTTTGCATAAGACAGGTTGCACTCGTCCATTTGAGAGCAAGCTCTCATGGAACTCGCTTGCACTGTCTTTGCCCATAAAAATTAAAGCGTATGAAACAAGAGAAAATGAAAGTGTTGCTCTACCTCAAAAAGAGCGGACTTGACAAGTCGGGCAAGGCTCCCATCATGGGACGTATCACACTTGGAAGGAGTATTGCGCAGTTCAGTTGTAAACTCTCCTGCAACCCCGACTTGTGGAATCCACGAGAGAGCAGAATGGACGGCAAGAGTCGTGAGGCGGTGGAGATAAACAGTAAATTGGAAAATCTGCTGTTGTCTGTTCAGTAAACTAAAATCATTATGAGAAGTACATTCAAGATACTGTTCTATATCAACAGACAGAAAACTAAGACAGACGGCAATACCGCCATTCTCTGCCGTATCACCATCGATGGAAAGAGCACAGCCATTACCACAGGTGAAGAGTGCAATCCCTCCGGGTGGAACAGCAAACAGGGGTTGACAACCAATAGGAAGACCAACCAAAGAATCAATGAGTTCAGGGAATTGGTAGAGAACACCTATCGGGACATACTGACGAGGGAAGGAGCGGTAAGCGTGGAACTTATCAAAAACCGTTTGCAGGGTATTGCCACCAATCCCACCACACTCCTTGCCATGAGCAGGGCGGAGCTGCAAGCCGTCAAGGAGAGTGTGGGCAGGTCAAGGGCAGAGGTGACTTATCTGAACCTTTACTATTCTGATAAAAATCTCCGAGAATTTATCGAAAACAAAGGAGTACAAGACATATCTATCGCCACCATTACGGAGAGTCTGTTTGAGGAATACCGTTTCTTCCTGAAAAAGCGTGGGCTGAAAGCATCGACTGTCAATACTTACCTCTGTTGGTTGAGTCGACTGATGTTCCGTGCGGTCAGCAAGAGGATTATCCGCTGCAATTCTTTTGAGAACGCCAAGTATGAGAAGGAGGAAAAGAAGATACGCTTTCTGCAAAAGGGCGATGTAATGAAACTCATGGCAATGAGGATGAACGACAGAGAATCGGAATTGGCACGGCTGATGTTCGTCTTCTCCTGCTTCACAGGTATGGCTATCGCTGATATGGAAAATTTGGAATACAGCCATATCCAAACGGCAGCAGACGGACAGAGATATATACGCAAGGAGCGTCAGAAGACAAAGGCTGAGTTTGTCGTGCCGTTACATCCCATAGCGGAAGCTATCATCAACGATTATAGGAAAGAGCAGGCAAGAAACGAAGAACAGCAGACGGTGAAAGAAAAAGGCGACAGCCTTGTCTTCCCCCAAGAATGCAGCCGGAGCGTGATAAACGACAGACTTAGCATTGTGGGCAAGGCTTGCGGTATCAGACAGAGATTGTCGTACCATGTTGCCAGGCATACCTTCGGTACGATGAGCCTAAGCACAGGAATACCTATTGAGAGCATAGCCAAGATGATGGGGCACGCTTCCATATCAAGCACGCAGATCCATGCGCAGATAACGGATAACAAGATTTCGGAGGATATGGACAGGCTTATTGCCAAGCAATCAGCAAAGGAGAAAGAAACTGCCAGGAGAGAGGCTGGTGAACTTTCGGAAAATGTAATAACTCATAAAATGGAGGAAACAGCATGAAGGCTATCAATAATCCCCAAAGAAAAATAAGCGTAAACAATCAGCGTAGTTATTTCGATTGGACTGATGAAATACAGGTCGTTCGCAAGGGGAATGGCGAAATCGCTATGGCGGAAGGAGAACTTGCAAGGTTCTTCGGCGTAACGTGGAGTAAACTCAACCACAGACTGCAAACGGTAATGAAATCCCCTAACCTGCATCCCGATGAGAGGGTTGCAGGTGAGGAGGAAGTCATAATCAACGAACAACTAAAAGGTTATGCTCCGCTCTATCCGCTTCCTGTCATCATCGCCCTGTCTTTTCAGTTGGACAGCGCGGAAGCCCATTTATTTAGAGAGTATATCTGTCAGAGATTGAAGAAACCTGCATCCGTGATAACACCGATATTTCTGTCCGGTAACACGAATAACTAATTGATTATTTCTTATCTTTCCTTTTTCTTTCACCGATTATATCTTACTACATAACTACATTAAGGGATAATGTGTTGAAAAAGAAAGGTTTACATTGTAGTTAGTTGGAAGTCCTTACTATTACTACCATAGAACTACAGGCTACAATATAGTTGTC
>ERZ773006.409-NODE-409-length-20609-cov-5.50277_pt1 | contig 20609 bp, 12 predicted proteins | sample MGYA00580843_ERZ773006 | MGnify/ENA primary metagenome ERZ773006 (study PRJEB29015, sample SAMEA2738011) | human oral metagenome | biome: human oral; feature: human-associated habitat; material: dental | place: China | collected 2052 ...
CCGGGACCGCGCCCTTACACACCACCATACGCCAAGAACCGACACGAAACAATAACAATACACTGTAACCGTCATGCAACTATTCGCAACACATCTGCACATACGTGCATCGAGGTGGGAGGCCTCGCGAACGATGAACGCGCGGGGACGCTAGTCCCCCACGGGCATCCTCTTGGAGGGGTGACGCCGATCCTCGCCCCGCCACCAGGGCATCCACGCGCGGTACCCGTCCTGCGGGGGCGTGGGCGAGTCGGGCTCGAAGCCAAGCTCGGTCGGCGTTTCGGGGATACGATCCACCAGGAAGTACTTGTCGCGGTCGTCGCAGTGCTCACGCACGATGGTGCGGAACTCGCCCAGCTCGCAGTACAGGACGCCCGTGATCGGATTCCGCCTCAAGCGCACGATCTTGTACAGCCAGTAGGCAAACAGCGCAACGTTGGCCGCGAGCGCGAGGGCCGCGCAGGCGATGTTGGCGCGCGGGTCCATGGTGGCGAAGTTGAAGATGTCCGAGGGGGGCACAAGGACCTCGGGCAGGAGGGTGTTCATGGAGATCCAGAAGACCAGGGTGAAGCAGCGGAACCAGATCCACTGGCCCTTCGCCCACGTGAACGCGGGGATCGTGCAGGCCAGCAGCAGGGCGAGCGTGCAATACCACGTGTAGTCGGCCAGCGAGTTGTACAAGAACGCGTGGTTCCACAGGTCGTAGGCGATCACCCAGGGCCACACCATGTCCACCCAGATGAGGCCGCGCACCGTGCGCTTGCCGGGCGAGGTGACGATGATCTTGCCCAGGCCGGTGATCGTGATGATGTTGAGCAGCCCGGCGCCGGCGGACAGGAGGTTCCAGTATCCGCCGATCGTGCGGAAGCCCGTCTCGGGGTCGATGCCGACGTGGCGGGCGGCGAGGTTCGCGGCGACCTCCTGGTACCACTGCGCGGAGTGCAGCTCGGCGCTCACTCCCCGGGCCTCGGGCAGACCCGCGATCATGTCGATCGTGTGCGAGTCGTTCACGTGCTTCAGACACTGCCAGTCCGCTCCGCACGCGTAGTAGGTGTCCGCGTTGAGGTAGATCGTCAGGTCGCGGATGTTGGCCTCCATGATGTTGACGGCCAGGCCGACCCACAGGGCCACGCCCAGCCATATCGCGTACTTGTGGGCCTTGGCGGGGTTGCGCTTGGCGTAGACGAGGACGGTGCCGGTCATAGTGGCGGTGAGGATCATGATCGCGTACTTGCCGAAGGGGAACCAGCCCACCATCGGGGTGCCGTGAATCCACGCGTAGGGCATGAGGGCGATGCCGCCGATGGTCCACACGGCGAAGATCGTCCAGTTCCACCGCCGGTTGATCTCGGCGACGATGATCTGGGCGGCCAGGACAACCAGCCAGATGGCGTAGACCTTGGGGGTTCCGATCTCCCACAGGAAAAGAGTCTCCACAGTGTTCTCCTTTGAAACTGCATCCGAGCTAATGGTTGTCGGCTATCATAGTCCGAAACACTAACCTAGTGTGCGGGGTTCAACGCTGAATCCCCATCAATCCGGGGCTCCCCACGATCCGCACCAGCGGAGCCGCCCCCACCCGATCCTCAAGGAGGAGGACTCATGACACGACACACCACACGCGCCCGCGACCTCTGCCGCATCGCCGCGGCGGGAGGCGCCGCCATCCTGGGTGGCATGTACGCGTTCAGTCAGCTCACCGGCAAGGCCACGCCCGAAGAGCAGGCCTGGCGCTACCCGGGCGACGACCTCATCGACGCCAACTACGACAACGGGTACTCCTCGACCTACGCCATCACCATCGACGCCCCCGCCTACGCCGTGTGGCGCCTCTTCAAGCAGATCGGCGCCGAAAAGTCCGGCTCCTTCTCCTCGGAGTTCCTCGAAAGAACCTTCGCGCGCCTGCCCTTCTTCAACTCCTACGAGATCCAGGAGGAGTTCCAGCAGAGCGACTCCATGATGCCCGGCGACATCGCCGCCTTCGACTTCCACGGCATGTCCATGGAGTGGGCCGACATCGTGCCCGGCAAGTACATGGTGCAGTGGGTCGACACGAAGAACCCGCCTAAGGCCCCCGGCTCCTACGCCTTCCGCTTCCCCGGTATGAGGCACTTCGCGGCCGCCTGGTGCTTCTACATGGTGCCCCTGTCGGGCGGACGCACGCGCCTCATCAACCACTGGCGCATCGGCTACGAGCCGCCCAGCCCCGCCATGACCGCCCTGAACTGGATCAACATCGAGTTCATCGGCGGGTGCATGACCCACATGCAAAACCTCTACGTCAAGCGCGTTCTCGAGTTCAAGAAGAAGCAGCACCTGACGGGGCGCTTCATGCGCGGCATGCTCGGCGGACGCTTCTTCAACACGAGCACCCCCGCGGGACGCTACGACGGCACTCCCCTGTTCGAGGACACCTTCACCCAGTGGTTCCGCTACGGACGAAGCGCCCCCGCCGTCGCCGAGATTCGCCCGCCCGTCACCGACGACCCGTCGTGGCCGCCGACCGGCCCGGGCACCCCGTGGGCGGGCGAGGTCGACGCCTCCTACTTCGAGGGGTGGAGCGAGCCGGAGTTCTCCTGGGAGGAGCAGATCCGCCAGAAGATGGAGCGCACCTACCTGCCCGATTGGGGCAAGGAGCAGCGCTGATGGGCGGCATCACTCCCCCGGACTATCCGACGCTCTTCTTCTTCGAGGTCGGCCAGTGGTGGGACTACGCGATGCTCCTCCTGGTCGTCGCGGCCCTGGCCGTCACCGCGTGGCTCGCCCAACGCAACATGTGGGTGGTCCTGGCGCTCTTCGTCCTCATCCCCATCGCCCTGACCATCTTCTGGTGGCCGACCTCGACGCAGGGGACGGCCTCGGCCGGCTGGTTCCCCATCGTCAAGCAGTACTCGGCGCTGGCCGGTTCCCTGTGCCTCGTCGCCCTGCAGGTCTTCCCCAGGCTCCGCCACAACCGCTGGTACCTGCTGATCCCCCCGACGATCCTCGCGCTCAACATCGCCGAGGCCGTGGTGCGGGACTTCCAGTGCTACGGCATCCACGGGGTGGACCCCTCCCAGGGGATGGTCACGTGGGGTGGGCCGTGGAACATCATGAACGGGATCGCCGGGATCTTGAACCTCCTGACGATCTCCGGGTGGGTGGGGATCTTCGTGTCCAAGGGCAAGGAACGCGCGCTCGTGTGGGGCGACCTGACGATCGGGTGGATCATCGCCTACGACCTGTGGAACTTCGCCTACGTGTACAACTGCCTGGCCGACCGCGCCTGGTACTCGGGCGTCGCACTGCTGGCCTCGTGCACGATCCCCGCCCTCATGAGGTTCGGGAGGGGGGCGTGGATCCAGTACCGGGCCTACACGCTCACCTTCTGGTCGGCCGTGGTGCTGACCTTCCCGCACTTCATGCAGGATTCGGCGTTCGCCCACCGCAGCGCCCACAACCCCGCGGCGATGTTCCTCATCTCCGCCGCCGCCCTGGCGGCGAACCTGTGGGTCTTCGGCAGGCACGCGCATGCGATCATCACTAAGCGGCGCAACCCCTTCACGCAGGAGGTCCACGGCGACGAGCCGACCTACGCGTCCTGGGTGCGTGACCTGGCCTCCGACGAGGACAAGGAGCTGATCGCCGCGCGCATGGGCACGACGCCCGAGAGGGCGGGATTCACGGCGCCCACCGCGTAGCAGCCTGACCCGCGAGCGCGACGATACCGACACGCACGAGGGGCCGCGCACGGCACGGTGCGCGGCCCCTCTCCGACACTCAACCGGGAGCGAGCCCCGGCCTCGTGGAGGTTACTGCAGCAGGCGGCCCTACTCGAGCGAATCAATCAAATCGCGCACAAGCTGCGACGGCGTCGTACCGCGCTCCTGAGCCACCTCAGCGAGCTTGGCACGACGAGAACGATCAAGACGGAGGGTAAACGGCTTAGCACCAACACCAACGCTAATCGGGCGTCCGGCCACAGACGAACCGAGATGCTTCCCGTCGTAAGGCACACCGTTCTCGGCCTGGTTCCCCCAACGCTCCAGATCCTCATCAGTGAAGGTCGCACCATCAGCTGACGTATACGTCGCCATCATTACCTCCTTAAACCAACCTCTGCGAGCACCGCTCGCGTTACCAGCATCGCATGGAAAACAAGCCATCCATCAGGCTCGTCCTCAACCGCAATATACTCCAGAAGCCGACCCTTGCGGTCGAGGCCAACTCCGACCCACTGGATCGGATGCGTATCGCGCGCACGCGAACGCAACGTACCCTCGAAGGCCACTATGACATCGTCATCCTCAACGTCACTATGACGTCGATGGACGCGAGGATGAACCCGGACTCGCACGCGATCACCTCCATAGTTTCGTATAGACATCAGTGTAGTACGAAATAGGTCCCAAGGGAACGGGACTCCCACGACATCTCTCCCGCGCAGGCGCGACACGCACGAGGGGCCGCGCACGGCACGGTGCGCGGCCCCTCTCTGACACTCAACCGGGAGCGAGCCCCGGCCTCGTGGAGGCTACTGCAGCAGGCGGCCCTGGTCGTCGAACACGTAGCGCGTGCCGTTGATCCACCGGCTGCCCGTCACCATGGCCCCGGAGGAGGACAGGTAGTACCAGGAGCCGCCCTCCTCCAGCCAGCCGGTGCTCATGGCTCCACCGTCACCGAAGTGGTACCAGGTGGACCCGACGCGCGCCCAGCCCGTCACCATGGCCCCCGAAGGCGACAGGTAGAACCACGTGGATCCCTCGCGCAGCCAGCCCGTGGTCATGGCCCCCGAGGAAGACAGGTGGTACCAGGTGCCGCGCACCTTCGTCCACCCGCTGGCCATCGCGCCGGTCAGGGGATCCAGGTAGTACCAGGAGCCTCCCGCCTTCGTCCACCCGCTGGCCTGCCCGCCCGAGGGGCCGTAGTAGTACCAGCGGCCATCCTCAGACGCCCAGCCGGTCACCATGTAGCCGCGCGCGTCGAAGCGGTAGATCGCCCCGTCGATGCGCAGCTGCGTCGACGTGGGGTAGGTACCGTCCTCGAAACGCCACCACCATCCGAGCGCCCCGGACACCCAGCGTCCGGCCGCGGCCTCGTCGGGTCCCTCGTGGGTGGGGCTCACCGTGAAGGCCACCGTCGTCGTCGCGTCGTCGTCCGCGCGCGCATCGTTGTTGCGCCCGCTGGCCTCGACCGTGGCCAGGGCGGCGCCCGCGTAGCGCGTCGCACCGTCCGGGTGGGACACGTCCACCCCGTCGGCCTGGAGGGTCACCGAGTTGCCCGTAAACGCGCCGTTACCCGCACCCGAGGCGACCTCGCGCTCGCCCACGAGCAGGCGGGCCGAGGTCACCGGGCCGCTCACGGTCACGCGCACCGAGACGCGCCCGGAGACGCTCTCCCCGGCCAGGGGCTTCCACGTCGCACCGTCGCTCGAGTACTCAACCTGGCCGATGGTGGGCTTGGCCTGGTCCTTCAAGACCGCATCCAGGGCGTTCGGCAGGCCGGCGCCCCGGTACTCGTGGCCCTCGACCGGCTTCAGGCGCCCCCGGTTCGCCGGCTCGCTCGCCTGCTTCTTCGCCAGGGCCACGATCTGTTCGGCCGTCATCTCAGGGTGTACCTGGCGCAGCGTCGCGATCACGGCCGCCGCGAGGGGCGCGGCCTGCGATGTCCCGTACAGGTTGCCGTAGGCCTTGCCATACCAGGAGGTCAGCGGCGCGTAGATCTTCGCGCCCGGAGCGGCGAAGTCGATCGAGGTCGCGCCCCAGTTCGACCAGGACGTCGGCTCCAGCATGCCGGTCGTCGGGTCCTGTCCCTCGGGCAGCTGCAGGGCAGACACCGCGAGGGTGGAGCGCAGCATGGAGGGCATGTACACCCCGCCCGTTACGTCGCGCTGGTACGCGCCCCACGTGTCCCCCGGCGAGGAGTCGTCGGTGGTGGGCGGGTTGTCCAGGTCGGTCGCCCAGTTCCCGGCCGCCACCACGTTGATGACGTCCTTGGAGGCGGCGTAGTCGGCGGCGCGCTGCACGGCCTCCAGGCCCGCCGCCTGCTCCGGGTCGCCCGGCATCCAGTACTTCCACGGGTTGACGAAGTAGGAGCCGTTGGTCACCGAGATGCCGTGGTCGGCGGCCCACACGAATCCGCAGGCGATGTACTCGGGGTAGAAGTATCCCCCGTTGCGCGAGGCCACGTTGATGGCGGCGATGCGCAGCGTCGGGTTCACGCCGTCCACGCCCACGCCGTCGTGCTTGGCGGCGATCGACCCGGCGACGTGCGTGCCGTGGGTCGCGTCGTCCCAGCGCCACGCCTCGGGGTCCCGGTTCGGGATGCCGTTGACCGAGCAGGACACCGACTTGGAGTGATCCACCTGTCCGGCCAGGTCCGGCACCGTGTCGTCGACGGATTGGTCCATGACGCCCACCGTGACCGGCTCGCGCATCACGTCCACGCCCTGAGCCTCCAGGGCGTGCAGTGCCTGGAGGTGCCAGCCGTTGCCGGTCTGCGGGTCCGGAGTCACATCCTCCTCGCCCTGGGCGGCGTCCGACGTGGGCGCGGCCGCCAGCGCGGCGTTCGCGGCGGCTCGGGTCGCGTAGTCGATGGGGACCACGGCCTCGTTGCCGCCGACCGGGGCCTGGCGGGTCGGGCCGATGGAGTCGTAGCTGATGCCCTCCTTGACCAGGGCGGCGCCCAGGTCGGGCGAGAAGGTCGGGGATGCCGCCTGGACGAAGAACGTCCCGAACGCCGGGTACTGGGCCAGCACGAGGCCGCTCAGGTACGAGGCCTGGGCGACGGCCCGCTGGAAGGTGGCCCGATCCGTCCCCTTGGGCAGGTTGACCGCGTAGTTGGCGGGAAGCTGGTCGGCGCTGCGAGCCGGTGCGGTGATCCCGGCGATCGGCGTGCCGCCCGGGGCGGGGTTGTCCTCGCCGGGCGCGGGGTCGGGCTGGGGAACGGCCTGCGGGTCGCGGGTGAGCGTGAAGACCGCCTCGCGGCCCGTGTCGTCGTCGGCCTGGCGGTCGAAGTTGATGCCGCTGGCGCTGACCTGGACGCGCGCGGTCGCGGCCTCAGCGCCCGGCGGGATCAGCGAGGACAGGTCCACGTTCTCCGCGGAGACGCCCAGCGGCTCGTCCACGTACTTGCCGGAGCCGGGGCGGTCCACGCTGGCCAGCCCGGCCACGTCCATGTGGAGGTGGCTGATCGGGGCGTCGGCCTGCGCGTAGAAGGAAACGGGGCCGGCGGGCAGGGTCGCCCCGTCGAGGTCCTTCCACTCGCCCTTGCCCACCCGGTACTGGATGGAGGTCACGGTCGGCTGGGGCTGGTCGCGGCGCATGACGGTCAGGGCGTTGATGAAGCCGTGGCCGCGGTACTCCTTGCCGTCCTCGGGCGCGGCCAGGCGCGTGTACTCCATGGCGGCCTGCTTACGCATGAGGTCGATCACCTGGGCGCCCGTGTAAGTCGGGTGGATGGACTTGATCAGGGCGGCGATGCCCGTCACGTGCGGGGTCGCCATGGATGTCCCGCTGGCCTTGGCGTAGCCCGAGGCGTAGAGGGAAGTGGGCACCGTGGAGTAGATGCCGTCGCCGGGGGCCGCGAAGTCAATGGTCGTGCCGTAGTTGGAGAAGGCGGCGCGCTCCAGGGTCGACCACGCGGGGTTCTCCCCGGAGCCGACCTGGCGGAGGGCGCTGACCTGGCTGACCCCGGCGACCATGCCGGGGACCCGGATGGAGCCCTTGACGGGACGGTCCTTGATGGGGTTGTCCGTGTCGGTCGGCGAGGAGCGATCGACTGTGGGGTTGTCGTTGTCGGCCGCGTTGTTTCCCGCCGAGGCGATGACCGCCAGGCCCTTGGCCTGGGCGTGCTTGATGGCGCGGGTCGCCCCCTCCAGTCCGGCGGCCTGCTCCGGGTCGGTGGCGCTCCAGTACAGCCACGGGTCCATGGAGTAGGAGTTGTTGACGATGTCGATGTCGTGGCTGGAGGCCCACATGAACGCGCACGTCACGTACTCGGGGTAGATGAGCCCTTCGGCGCCCGCGGCCTTGATGGACACGAGGGTCGCCGTGGGCGCGATGCCGTCGATGCCGATGCCGTTGTGGTTGGCGGCGATGACGCCTGCGACGTGCGTACCGTGGAAGTAGGGGTCCCTCCAGGAGCCGTAGGCCTGGGAGGCGATGCCGTTGACACTGCAGGACACGGAGCTCGACTGATCCACGCGGCCCACGAGGTCGGGGTGGGTGTCATCGATACCGGAGTCGATGACCCCGACGCGCACGGGGGCGTGCGCCATCGGCACGGCCGCGGCATCCGACGCGCTCATGGCCTGCGCTCCCCAGTTGGAGACCGCCTCCTCGGCGCTGGCCTCGGCAGCGTCCTCGTCGCGCACCGACTCCGTCGCGCCGCCTGCGGGGGAGGTCTCAGGATCGCCGCCCTGCCCCTCGCTCGCCGCAGGGTCCGCCTGGACCTCCGGGTTGGTGGCGTGGGCCGGGTTCGTCTGCGGCGCCGGGGAGGGCTTGTCGGCGTCGGGTGCCGGGGCGGGCAGGTCGACGCGCTCGGAATCGGGGACGGGGGCCACGCGGGTCGGGCCAATGGAATGGACACCCACCCCGGCCTTGGACAGCGCCGCGGCCAGGTCGGGGGCGAACGAGGCCGAGGAGCTTTGGGCGAAGAACGTGCCGATCTCCGGGTAGGAGGCGAGCGCAGCCCCACCGAGGGAGGGAACGAGCGCGAGCGCACGCTCAACATCCTCGGCGTCGGCGGTGCCAGCGAGATTGACGGCGTAGTTCATGACGCCGTCGGTGGCGCGGGTGGATGAGACGAGGGGGCCGGGGTTGTCGGCCCAGGCTGGCGGGGCGCTCGCGGCGGCCACGCCCATGGACAGGGCGAGAGCCGCGACGGTTCCGATGCGTGCGGCGGTGCGGCGCATGATTCCTCAACTTTCGGGTACTCACTGGTGCGTGCACTGCGGCGTGCATGCGTGTGATCATGATCCTAGAGTTTGTCACCAAGCACAAATTCAGCGTCGCTTAAGCGGACGTTCAGCTGGCTCGACGCGGGCCGCGCACCCGAAGGAGCGCGGCCCGCCTCGTCTCCCTACCGCTCGCGCAGGCGCCCGGCGGCGTCGAAGGAGTACTCGCGTCCCTCGATCACGCGGGTGCCCGTCACCATCGCGCCCGAGTCATCCAGGTAGTACCAGGAACCCGCGTAGGGGAGCCAACCCGTCACCATCGCGCCCGAGCCGTCCAGGTAGTACCAGGAACCCGCGTACGGGAGCCAACCCGTGACCATGGCGCCCGAGTCATCCAGGTAGTACCAGGAACCCGCGTCCTGCACCCATCCGGTCGCCTGGGCTCCGCCGAGGCCGTGGTAGTACCAGGATCCCCCGTCCTTCACCCATCCGGTCACCATGTAGCCGCGTGCGTCGAACCGGTAGAGCTGCCCGTCGATGCGCCTGACGGTGGAGACGGGGTATGTTCCGTCCTCGAAGCGCCACCACCAGCCGAGCGCGTCGGACACCCAGCGCCCGGCCCGGGCCTCGTCGGAGGCGACCGCGAAGGACACCTGAGCAAAGGCATCGTCGTCGGCGCGAGGGTCGTTGTTGCGGCCCGAGGCCTCGACCCGCACGGTCAACGGCCCCTCCTCCAGTGGGGAGCGCAGGCTGGCCGCGTCCACGCCGTCGGCCTGCAGCGTCACCGAGGTGTCCGACGCGGCCCCATCCCCCTGGGTGGAGGCGAGCTCGCGCTCCCCCGCCACCATGCGGGCTGCGGTCACGGGGCCGGACACGGTGGCGCGAACGGACACGGTTCCGGCGAGCGTAGCGCCGTCGAGGCTGTGCCAGGTGCGGCCGTCGCTCGAGTACTCGAGCGGGCCGATGACCGGCTGGGGCTGGTCCTTCAGGACCGCGTCCAGGGCGATCGGCAGGCCGGCGCCCCGGTATTCGTGGGAGTCGGTCGGGGCGTTGAGGAGGCCGTAGTTGGCGGCCGCCTGCTTGCGCATCAGGTCGATGACCTGCGCGCCCGTGTACTCGGGGTGGATCGACTTGATGAGGGCGGCGACGCCGGACACGTGCGGGGTCGCCATGGACGTTCCATCCGCGACGGCGTACCCGCTGCGGTAGAAGAGCAGCGGAGCCGTCGAGTAGATCTGGTCGCCCGGGGCGGCGAAGTCGATGGTCGTTCCGTAGTTGGAGAAGTCGGCGCGCATCAGGGACACGCGCCCGGGCACGACCCCGTAGGCCTGCTTGACGGCGCTGACCTGGGCGACCCCGTCGAGCATGGAGGGAACGCGGATGGAACCGGCCACCGGACGGTTCTTGGTGGGAGCGGGGACATCCGTCGGAGACGCGTTGTCGATGCTCGGGTTGTCGATGTCGACGCCCTCGTTGCCGGCGGCGGCGATGACCGCCAGCCCCTTGCCCTGGGCGTATCTGATGGCCCGCGTCGCGCCCTCCAGGCCGGCCGCCTGCTCGGGGTCGGTCGGACTCCAGTACACCCAGGGGTCCATCGAGTAGGAGTTGTTGACGATGTCCACGCCGTGGCTGGCCGCCCACATGAACGCGCAGGCCACGTATTCGGGGTAGATGAGGCGGTTGTCGTTGGTCGCCTGAATGGCCACGATGCTCGCGTTGGGGGCGATCCCGTCGATGCCGACGCCGTTGTGGTTGGCGGCAATGATGCCAGCGACGTGCGTGCCGTGGTAGAACTCGTCGCGCCACCCGTTGACCTCCTGCGTGGCCACGCCATTGACCGAGCACTTCACGGAACGAGTCGTGTCGACGCGCCCCTCCAGGTCCGGGTGGGTGTCCTCGACGCCGGAGTCCACGACGGCCACGCTCACGGGCGCGCGCCTCACGTCCACCGCCGCGGCCTCGGCGGCCTTCATCTCCGTGGCCCCCCAGTTGAAGATGGCCTCCCCGGTGCCGGAGTCGGCCTCGGTGACGGTTTCCTCTCCGACCGCGCTCAGGCCGCCATCGGGCGTCGCGCCGCTCGCCTGGGCGGGAGTCGCGCCGCTCGCCGTCGCGGGTTCGGTGCCCTGGGTCGGCGGCTGGGCGCCTGCCGGGGCGGGCAGCTGGACGCGCTCGTAGTAGAGGACCGGGGCCACGCGGGTCGGGCCAATGGAATGGACGCCCACCCCCGCCTTCTTCAGGGCGGCCGCCAGGTCGGGGGCGAAGGAAGGCGTGGCGCTCTGGGCGAAGAAGGTGCCGATCTCGGGGTAGGAGGCGAGCGCTGCCCCGCCGACGGAGGGAACGAGGGCGAGCGCGCGCTCAAAATCCTCGGCGCTGGCGGCGCTCGCGAGGTTGATCGCGTAGTTCATCTCGTCGTCATTGGCGCGAGGCGCGGAGACGAGGGGGGCGGGGGCGTCGGCGTGGGTGGGAGGAGCGGTCGCCGTGGCCACGCCCATGGACAGGGCGAGGGCGGCGATGATCCCGATGCGTGCGGCGGTGCGGCGCATGATTCCTCGGCTTTCGTGTGTCACTGTCAGGATGTCGGCGGCTTTCGCAGCCCAGCCCATCATCCAAGACTTTGTCAGTAACAACAAAACCAAGGCTTACCTAAGCTCACTCCTCAAGATCTGCCCCCTCCGCCCTCGACGCGCCCGCTACTCCAGGCCCGCGTCGAGGGCGAGCAGGTGATCGACGCTCTGGGGGCGCAGGAACCAGTGGGCCTCGCCGTCCTCGACGGCCAGGACGCCCGGCTTGGTCGCCATATTGTAGTTCGACGCCATGGAATACCCGTAGGCGCCCACCGCGGGGACCGCCAGCAGGTCACCGCCCGCAATGTCGGCCGGAAGATCAACGTCACGGATGACGATGTCCCCACTCTCGCAGTGCTTGCCCACGACACGACAGCGGGCGAGCGCGGTGGACCCGTCGCGGTTGGCCAGGGTCGCCGTGTAGGCAGCGCCGTACAGGACCGGCCGAATGTTATCCGACATCCCCCCGTCGATCGCCACGTAGCGGCGCACTCCCCCGCCCTCAAGCGACACGTCCTTGACGACGCCCACGCAGTAGAGCATCACCATCGACGGCCCGGCGATCGAGCGCCCGGGCTCGACCGTCACGCGCGGGACGGGCAGGCCGTGATGGGCGCAGCGCTCGCGCACGACGCCCGCCAGGGCGCGAGCCACCTCCACCGGCGAGGTCGGCACCGGGTCCTGGGCGGTGTAGGCGATGCCCACTCCCCCACCCAGGTCGATCGCGGACACCTCTAGGCCAAGGCGCTCGCGCACGAGGGCGGCGAAGTCGATGACCTTTCGCGCGGCCTCGACAAAGGCAGCCGTGCCGAAGATCTGCGAGCCGATGTGGCTGTGCAGGCCGCGAAGGTCCAGGTGGGGGGCGCGCTGGATGGCCCTCACGGCCTCAAGGGCCTGGCCGCTGGCCAGGGACAGGCCGAACTTCTGATCCTCGTGGGCGGTGGCGATGTATTCGTTGCCGCCGGCGTGGATGCCGGACTTCAGGCGCACCATGACGGGGGCGCTGACCCCCATGTCGGCGGCGATGCGCTCGACCTGACGAACCTCGTCCATCGAGTCGATGAAGATCCGGTGGATGCCTGCCTCCAAGGCCAGACGGATCTCACGGTCCGACTTGTTGTTGCCGTGCAGGCCGATGCGCGAGGGGTCCACGCCGGCGCGCAGCGCGAGCGTGAGCTCCCCCAGGGAGGCGGTGTCGACGCCCAGCCCTTCCTCCGCCACGATGCGGGCGACGTCGGCGCTCAGGAAGGCCTTACCCGCGTAGAAGGCGTCACCGCCGCTCATGCCGTAGCCCTCCCAGAACTCCTCGGCCATCGCCGAGGCCCACACGCGGGCGCGCCCCCGCAGCGAGGCGGCGTCAAGGACGAAGGTGGGAGTGCCATAGTCCGAGGCGATCCGCGTCAGGTCGGCGCCGCCCACGTGTAGCACGCCGCCCGTGCGCGCGGCGCTCCACGGCCACAGGTCGGGGCGCTCCTCGGGGCCGGGGCAGACGAGGGAGCCAACCGGGACGGAGTCGGCCTCGTTCATGTCACATCCTCTCGGGGGCGCTCACGCCCAGCAGGCCAAGGCCCGTGCGCAGAACCTGGGTGACCGCATCGTTGAGCCACAGGCGGGCGACGTGACCGGCCTCGACCGGGTCGTCACTGCGGGGGGTGACGCGGCACTGGCCGTACCAGGCGTGGTAGGTGGCGGCCAGGGACTCCAGGTAGCGGGCGATGCGGTGCGGCTCGCGCAACTCCGTGGCCTGGGCGACCTGTGCGGGGAACTGGGCGAGGGCACCCAGCAGGGCCGAGTCGGCCTCGGTGTCCAGGGCGGCGGGGTCGAATCCGGCGTCGCGGCTCACCCCGTGGGCGGCGGCGTTGCGCGCAACGTTGCACGTGCGCACGTGCGCGTACTGCACGTAGTACACCGGATTGTCGTTGGAGTGCTGGGAGAGCAAGTCGAGGTCGATGTCGACCTGGGTGTCCATGGACACGCGCACGAGGGCGTAACGGGCCGCGTCCACGCCCACCGCGTCGACCAGGTCGTCCAGGGTGACGATCGTGCCGGCACGCTTGGACATGCGCACGGGCTCGCCGTCCTTGACGAGGTTGACCAGCTGCCCGATGAGGATCTGCAGGTTGACGCCCGGCTCGTCACCGAACGCCGCACACATAGCCATCATGCGTCCGATGTAGCCGTGGTGGTCCGCGCCCAGCAGGTAGATGGCCGCATCGGCGCCGCGCTCACGCTTGTTCAGGTAGTAGGCGACGTCTCCCGCGAAGTAGGCGGCCTGGCCGTCGGACTTGATGAGGACGCGATCCTTGTCGTCGCCGTAGGTGGTGGTGCGCAACCACACCGCGCCCCCCTCGTCGAAGATCTCCCCGCGCTCGCGCAGGCGAGCGATGGCGTCGGCCACCGCGCCGGAGGAGTGCAGCGAGTCCTCGTGGAAGAACACGTCGAAGTCCACGCGGAAGGAGTGCAGGCGCTCCTTGATCTCCGCAAACATCAGCTCCACGCCGCGAGCGCGGAAGACCTCGATGGCCTCCTCCTCGGGCAGGGTGATCGGGTCCGGCTCTCCCGCGGCGCGCGCGTCGGCGCGCACCTGTTCGGCGATGTCGGCGATGTACTGGCCGCCGTAGCCGTCCTCGGGCACCTCCCGGCCCATGGCGCGCGCGTAGAGGGAGTGGGAGAAGTGGTCGATCTGCGAGCCGTGGTCGTTGAAGTAGTACTCGCGGGTCACGGCGGCGCCGGAGGCCGCCATGAGGCGGGCCAGAGAGTCGCCGACGGCCGCCCAGCGGACGCTACCCAGGTGCACGGGGCCGGTCGGGTTGGCGGAGACGTACTCGAGGTTGATCGAGCGGCCCGCCAGGGTCTCGTTGCGGCCGTAGGCGGCACCGGCCTCGACGATGGTGCGGGCCAGCTCGCCCGCGGCCCCCGCTCCCAGTCGGATGTTGATGAAGCCGGGGCCCGCGACCTCGACGGAGTCGATACCCTCGGCCCCGCTCAGGTCTTCGGCGAGGATCTGGGCGAAGTCGCGCGGGGCCATCCCGGCCTTCTTGCCCAGCTGCATGGCGACGTTGGTGGCCCAGTCGCCGTGCTCGCGAATGCGGGGGCGCTCCACGGTCACGGGGTCGGGAACCAGCGCGGGGTCGATGGAGATGCGCCCGGCGGCGGCAGCGTCCAGCAGCGTCGAGCGGATGAGGCAAGCAAGTTCTTCAGGAGTCACACCCCAAGACTACGGGGTTTTGGCTTGTGACCGCGAGCTCTTGTCCCGCGCGGGAATGAAAACCTGGCCACACGTGGCCACAATCGCGCCCCGGAAGCACCCGGATCTCCCGCGACGCGCGTAGAATTTCGGGTAGCCGAATCGCATCCGTCGTCTGCGAGGAACCCATGACCACCTCGGACACCCACCACCGCACACTCATCCCCCTCCTCGGCCCCGCATTCGTCGCAGCCGTCGCCTACGTCGACCCCGGAAACGTCGCCGCCAACATCACGGCCGGCGCACGCTACGGCTACCTCCTAGTCTGGGTGCTCCTCGCCTCCAACATCTTCGCGATGGTGATCCAGTATCTCTCCGCCAAGCTCGGCCTGGTCACCGGCAAGTCCCTGCCCACCCTGCTCGGAGAACGCATGACACCCCCCGGGCGCATCGCCTTCTGGCTGCAGGCCGAGATCGTGGCCGCGGCGACCGATCTCGCCGAGGTCATCGGGGGTGCCCTCGCCCTCCACCTCCTCTTCGGCCTGCCCCTCCTGTGGGGCGGGGTCATCATCGGCGTCGTATCGATGGGGCTCCTCCTCGTCCAAGGTGGTGGGCGCCAACGCCGCTTCGAGGCCATCATCGTCGCGCTGCTCGCCATCATCACGCTGGGGTTCCTGGCGGGACTGGTCGTCGCTCCTCCGAGCGGCGCGGGGGTCGCCTCGGGCCTCCTCCCCCGCTTCCGCGGCACCGATTCCGTGCTGGTTGCCGCGTCGATGCTGGGCGCCACGGTCATGCCCCACGCGGTCTACCTGCACTCGTCGCTGGTCAACGACCACGAGGCGGGCCCCGCGCTCCCCTCCACCTCCGACGCCCGACATTCCCACGGGCACCTCGCACGCCTGCTGCGCGCGACCCGCATCGACATCTACTGGGCGCTGGGCGTCGCGGGGCTGGTCAACATCGGCCTGTTGCTCCTGGCCGCGGCGGCCCTGGCCGGGCAGAGCGGCACCGACACGATCGAGGGGGCGCACGCCGCGATCTCCGCGACCCTCGGTCCCCTCGTCGGCACGGTCTTCGCGGTCGGGCTGCTGGCCTCGGGCCTGGCCTCCACGTCGGTGGGCGCCTACGCGGGAAGCGAGATCATGAGCGGCCTGCTCCACGTCAGGGTGCCGCTCCTGGTGCGTCGGCTCGTCTCCCTGATCCCCGCGCTCGTCATCCTCGGGGCGGGCGCCGAACCCACGTGGTCCCTCGTCGTCTCGCAGGTGGCTCTCTCCTTCGGCATTCCTTTCGCGATCATTCCCCTCATGTCGCTGACCGCGAAGCGCGAGGTCATGGGCAAGTACGCAAACACCACCGCCCTGCGGGTGTGCGGCTTCCTCATCGCCGCGGTCATCGTGGCCCTCAACCTCTTCCTGGTCTACCTGACCCTAACCGGCCAGGGGTAGGCACTCGGGGACGAGGCCGGGACGTCATCGCTGCCGCCCTTCGAGCGCGGCATGACGGTGAGCACTCGGGGACGAAACGCCATAGCCGCGCATTCTCGGACAGGTTTCGACGGCTCGTTTGAGCCCGTCGAAACTGCTGTCCGTAGCCGCGCGTTCACGGATAGGTTAGCCACTCGTGGATAGGCTAGGTCGTTCGCGGATAGGTTATTTGCCTATCCACATGCTCATAACCTATCCGCATGCTCATAACCTATCCGCGAGGCGCGTAGCTCCCAGGACGGCGGGGTCGCCATCATCGGTAACGCCCAATCCTATCCGCGAGGCACGTAGGCCGACGGACCACCACGACGAGTAGCCGATTCGGCCTGGCAGAACAGTTGGCCGGAAGGACTACCCGCGAACGGTGGCGAGGCGGACCGACGAGACGCCGACAAGGCCGCCGCTCACCGGGCAGGGCACGTCGTAGGAGATCGGCTGCTCCGCCGCAGACGCCGACAGGGCAGCAACACACCGGGCAGGGCACGGGGAACGGGGCCGGTGTTCGCCACCGGCCCCGTTCCCCTACCGTCAGCGTCTCTCAGGCGCGCACGGAACGCTCGTAGTCCTTCATCAGGTCGATGCGACGCTGGTGACGCTCGTCCCCGCTGAAGGGCGTCTCCAGGAACGCGTCAATGAGGGCGATGGCCTCCTCCTCGCTGTGCTGGCGGGCACCGACCGCCACGACGTTGGCATCGTTGTGCTCGCGAGCCAGGCGCGCGGTCGCCTCCGACCACACGAGGGCTGCGCGCACCCCCTCCACGCAGTTGGCGGCCATCTGCTCGCCGTTGCCCGAGCCGCCGATGACGATGCCGAGGCTTCCCGGCTCGTCCACGACCGCCTGTGCCGCCTCGATGCAGAACGGCGGGTAGTCGTCGAGGGCATCGTAGGCGTGTGCGCCATGGTCCACGACGTCGTGACCGGCCTCGCGCAGGTGGGCGACGACCTTTTCCTTCAGCTCAAAGCCGGCGTGATCGGTGCCGATGTGAACGCGCATAGAATCCTCCCGAAGAGTTATCAGACAAGAAACACCGACCAGTATGGCACACATCACCGTTACGCGCGGGCGTATGAAGCCTGCTAAACTGGCCGAGCTGCCCCGATAGCTCAGCGGATAGAGCGCTTGCCTCCGGTGCAAGAGGTCGCAGGTTCGAGTCCTGTTCGGGGCGCCACCCATGCCCGCGCCGCGCTCGTGGATCCGCCGCGCCCACGCCTCGTGACCCGAGCCCCTTTCACCTCGCGGAACACCCCGCGCCTGGGCGCAGCCGCCCCAATAAAATGGGCCTCGTCCCAACCGTGAACCAAGGAGCGGCCGATGACCTACCCCTGGTGGAGCCTTCTCCCCTTCGTCGCGATGCTCGCCTGCATCGCGCTCCTGCCCATCATCCCGAAGACCTCGCACTGGTGGGAAAAGGAATCCTCCCAGCTGACCGTCGCGCTGGCCCTGGGCGTGCCCACCACGATCTGGATGTTCGTGAAGGCGGGCACCAGCCCGCTCATCGCCACGGGCGTGGAATACGTCCAGTTCATCGCCCTGCTGTTCGCACTGTTCGTCGTCTCCGGAGGCATTCACCTCGCAGGCGACATCAAGGCAACCCCGCGCAACAACACGATCTTCCTCGCGATCGGCGGCTTGCTCGCCTCGTTCATCGGAACGACGGGCGCCGCGATGCTCCTCATCCGCCCGCTCCTGGAGACGAACAAGGAACGTCAGCACCGCGTGCACACGGTCCTCTTCACGATCTTTATCGTGGCAAACTGCGGCGGCATACTCACCCCCCTGGGCGACCCGCCACTCTTCCTCGGTTACCTGCACGGCGTGCCCTTCACATGGACCTTCGCGCTGTGGAAGGAGTGGCTCTTCGTCCTTATGCTGCTCCTCCTGTCCTACTACTCCATCGACCGGGTCCGCTACGCCTCCGAGGACACCGCTTCCATCGAGGCCGACGACCGCGACGTCCAGCCCCTGCGCCTGCACGGGGCCATCAACCTCCTCTTCTTCGCGATCATCATCCTCTCCGTCGCTTTCGCCCCCTCCTGGGACGGCGAGGCGCTGGCCGAGGGACACGTTCACTCGTGGATGGAGCTGGTTCCCTGGCGCGAGCTCATCATGTTTGCGGTGGCGGGGCTGTCCTACAAGCTCTCGGACAAGAAGGTCCGATTCGAGGAGAACGCCTTCACGTGGACGCCCATCATGGAGGTCGCAACCCTGTTCATCGGCATCTTCTCGACGATGGCGCCGGCGCTGCGTTACCTCGAGCAGATCGCCCCATCCCTGCCGCTGACCCGCATGACGTACTTCGTGTTCACGGGCGGTCTGTCTTCCGTCCTGGACAATGCGCCCACGTACATGACGTTCTTCGAGATGGCGAAGGCCTCCGGCGGCGAGGGGGCGCTCGTGGCCGGGGTGCCCGAATACTACCTGGTCCCGATCTCGCTGGGCGCCGTGTTCTGCGGCGCGATCACCTATATCGGCAACGGCCCGAACTTCATGGTTAAGTCGGTCGCCGAGTCCGACGGCGTTCCCATGCCGTCCTTCGGTCGTTACGTCGGCTACGCGTTCACACTCTTGGTGCCCGTCCTGGCTGCCATGGCGATGATCTTCGTCGGCGAGTCCTGGCTGGTGCGAGGCCTCGGCATCGCCTTGGCCGCCGGCCTGGCGTTCCTGTCGCTCGTGCGCATCCGCCGCGCGGGCCTGGACGAGGCCGTCGCCGACTTCACGGGGAACGAGTGAGTCAGCGGTCTTGACGCATGCGACGGGGGGCGGAGCCAGGCGGCTCCGCCCCCCGCGTGTTGCGCGGTTTCTTGCCGTGTTGCACGGTTTCTTGCCGTGTTGCTCGCGGGGTGTTTTTTCGTGTGGAGTGGCGCGGGCGCGTCCCGCCGCGGGATGAGACCCAGGCCACCCCGGCATATGTCATCCCCCGCGTGAAACCCACACCACCCCTGCACGCCCACAACACCACGATTCAAGCCAATTTCGGCATGCAGGGGCGGTGCCGGTTTCACCTGCTCGAACCACAGGGCACGCAGGGGCGGTGCCGGTTTCACCTGCTCGAACCACAGGGCACGCAGGGGTGGTGCCGGTTTCACTCGTTTCCGCGCGTCCCTTCGTATGGGGGCATGCCCGCGGACTTCCGGCGGTCACGACGCTACGCGGCCAGCTGCCGCTCGGCGTTACTCGGCCGTGGTACCTGAGTCGCGCCGCTCACTCGCTCGCGGCAGCCGCGACCAACTGGCTTTCATCGTTTACGCGGCCAGGAGCCCCATCGCCATGGCCCAGATCGCTGCGCGTGGTGGGGCGTCCAGCGTCGGATCGGCTGACAACCGGGAGAGAGCCTGTACGTCGAGGGGTGCATGAATGAGGGCGTGGAGATGGTCGGTCACGAAGCACTCAGAGTGCGCGCCCGGCTGCCATTTTCCACGTCGCTTCTCCTCACGCACGCAGGTGACGACACTCCAGCGCCCAGCCACACAGTCACGCGCAAAGTGCGACTCGGCGGGGCCATACGTCACCAGGTCATTGAGAACATCCTGGGCGCCGCGGACATCGAGGGTACGAATCGCCCGCACGAAGTCGGTGGGGATGTATGGCGGCCCGTCGTGGAGGGTGGGTCCGGCGTGCAGCAGGGAGGCGAAGGCCAGGATATGCGGGACTTCGCAGAAATCAACCTGACTGAAGTGCACGCCGTCCACATCGGAACGCATGATGACGGAGCGCGGAACGGTTGGCCAGATCCTCCAGTCGCGCACGACATCCGGCATGGTGGGGGACACAACGCGGATAGCGGCCCTCGTTCGAGCATCACTCGCGGGCCCCAGGATTCGCTGTGCGTCACCAACGAGGCCGTTCGCTCCTACAAGTCCACCGCTGACAAGTCCGCTGGTGAGGGCATCGCTCGAGACGCGCGTCGTCCCCTTGCTGGTAGACATCATGTCGAGGAGAACATTCGCCTGCTCGACGGTGACGATCAGCTGATCCACAGAACGCGAATCGGTGGCGTCAACACTCACGATGGCACCTCCACAGTCTGAGCCATCTCCATGAAATCATCGATGACCATCGGGAAGACGATGCTGGGACACGTACACGTCGCTGTCCACAGGGAACGCTGCGGCGAGCCTGGCCCGGCGTGCGGGGCGCGCATGATCCATGTGAGTTGAGTGAGCGTCAGCGAGACATCGTTGAGGATGTAGACGCCTGTACGCCATCGGGCATCTGTCGGGGTGAGCGGCCAGGCGAAGTCATCAATGAGATGAAACCCAGGGAACGGTTTTTCCAGCTGCTGGACACTGTCCGCGTAGACCGCTTCATCGCTCGCATCGGTGGTCAGTTCCCCACCGGCGATCACCAGAGTCGGGACATTCCCCTCATCTTTCGCCTTTCCGACAGCGATAAGACGCACGCTGGCATCACCGGCGAGCGCCCCCAGTTCTGCGCGTTCCTCTGGGGTGACGAGCCGCCATCCCGACGCGAGACTCACCACCACGTATCCCCCCGCCTC